>OJMI01000011.1_pt1 | contig 242980 bp, 226 predicted proteins | sample 1597131 | NCBI WGS metagenome assembly OJMI01 (sample SAMEA2452116, study PRJEB22498) | human gut metagenome | reverse complement strand
AGTATATTAAGGCAAGAATACTACCGATCATGATACTTCCTGCACTTATGGGATTGATCTTTATATTAGCTGAAAAGAGAAAAGAATAATGAGCTTTTCGGCTCTTAAATATTTTTGAAAGAGAGGTCGGTGTGAATGGCAAAAAAGGATAAAGAAAAAATGCTGTTTGCAGGAATACGAAAAGGAATTATAGATACTAACAGAATTTGCAAAGAGGTTGAGATTTATACGGACGGATATAAGCTCTATCTGAAATATGAGCGTAATCCAGATACTTGTGCAGTGTGCGGAGAGCATACACATAGCAGAATACTATGTAACGGCAAACCAGTGTGCAGGCAGTGTATGATGAAAATGAAAGAATGGTCTGAAAACTACCAAACGCAAAAAATTCATCTGTTAGACACAGGCTATGCGTCAGCAGTTTCATTGAGTGGTAATCGTTACTTGGTGTTTATTCCGCAGGATTTAACGGATACCATGTTTAAATCCTATGATAAAAACAAGACACTTGTAGGAGAATTATTTGATGATGAATTCTTGGTTATCAATGACAGAGATGAACAGGATCATAATTGCTATTTCTGTGGCAAGGTTAATGCACCATTTGAAATAGAAAATAAGCATATATGTTATAACTGTGCTAAAGAAATTGCTATAAAGGGGGAGTGTAAAGTGTGATTGAAATAGAACGCAAAATAAGTCAGTTTACTAGCTGTGGAAACCTTGACATCAAGTGCTGCGAAAATTGTGTAAACTATGTTTCAGGTTTATGTATACTGAATAATGTCGCAGTGGTGGACGAATATTCTGACTTTGATTGTGATGAGTGGCAGTTGGAGCAGGAGGAAAACTATCAAAAAAGAGGAAAAAGACTATAGGAGGTCTGTATTACAATGAAAATTTCAGTTAGAACAACGCATTATACTAACGATAATAGCCCTCAGTTGAGAGGTTATGCTACAGTCAAGTTTGATGACAGTTATGTGCTTGAGTCGGTGAAGATAATGGAAAGGCAAGACAGTAATGAGATTTTTATTGCGCTGCCGTCACTGATGGTTCGTACAAAGGACCAGAACGGAAATTATGTTATCAATGATAAGGGTGAATATGTCAAGGAATTTAAGGAAGTTTTTCACCCTATCACCGCAGAGAGCCGAAAGGTGCTAAATTCGGCTATAATGGACTCATTCAATAAGAATGATGGCAAGTATACAACAGTGGAGTTCGGTAATGACAGGTTTCAGCCCACTTTGGCAAGAATATTTGAAAGTTCCGTTAAAGATATAGAGGGTGTTGGCTCTGTGATTTTTTCTGACAGTTTTGTGCTTGAAAATGTTCAGGTCAGAAATGGCAAAAGCGGTGAATATTTTGACTCGCCCAAACGTAAGGTCAGAAATGAGAAAAAAACGTCAGGCTATGAGTATGTGGAGTTCTTTCACCCAGTAAAGGCGGAAACTTACAATGAACTTCGTGACAGTGTTGTAAATGGTCTGAATTATACGAGAAATATGAAAAGAATGAACTCATACGATAACAGCAGAGGACAAGACGAAGTGCTTGACATGACAGGTGAAAGCAGAGGTCTAGGAAGATAATATAAAAAAAGCCGTTACAAAGCTATACGGCTCTTTTTTTGCGCAACAACCCATATAAATGCTACTCTTTTTAGAGAATTGTTTGCGGAGGATTATAAAAAGATGAAAAAATTTAATTTGCAGGAATGGCTCGAATTTCATAAGTTTGCGTCTAATCTATATGCCTATCCATATGATGAACAGCTTCAGATTTACAATATTAACAGAAATGCTACGGCTGTAGCTCCATTTGAGGTATGGAGCAATATTGGACTTCGTATCAATGGTGGTACAAGGTCAATGACCATTTATGACAAAAACGGCATAAAGAAACATTTGTTTGATGTATCTCAAACTAACGGAAAAGATATCAAGCCGTGGAAATACAACGTATCATATAATGAGTAATCTTTGATATGTTGGATAAGATGTACGAAAAGAATGGTAGTGAAACAAGAGCAGATCGTGGCGAGAAAACCTTTCATAATAACATTTATGATTATGTTTTCGAGTCGGTGTATTCACACCCAAAGTCACCAACAGGACAGCTTTCAACGGAATTATGTGAGCTGATCGCAGAAACAGTTACATATACAGTATGCGAAAGATTAAACGTCATTGAAGAACAGTACAAGTACGATTTTTCAAACTTCCCTGTAATCAATGAAAATGCTCAGGAGCTTGTAGGTACTGTTGCGGCAGTCTATGTCAATGTCTTTTGCCGAACTGCAAAACAGCTTGTAAAAACTGTGTCACTGGAAGAAGCTCAGGGCAGACAGGCTATGCGTAAGCCAATTGTCAATGATGATATTTCAGAGTTTGAGCAGAAAGTCACAGTTGAAGAAACAACAGTGACAGATAATGCTGATATCGAAACGGAAAATGATATATCTGAAAAAGAAGATGATAGATATGTTGTTGAGCCTGATGATACGGTAGAGCCTGAGCCTGACTACAATGAATTTGTAGAAGTTCCTGAAAAAGCTGAACGTCTGACGCTTACCGCTGAGCAACAGGAAACAGTGCTTAAACAGATTTTTCAGGCGGATTATAAAAAAGTTAATAAGCAGGCAGTTATCAAGTTCTATAACATCAACAAGTCAGCTAAGGTGCTTATGCGGTATACCTATGCTGTATATAAAGGTTCACACCCTATCGAGCTTGCTGAAATGCCTGATGTAGTCAAATGGTCTGCGACTTCCAAGGGCGTTGTCTTTGCTGACGCTAATGGAGCGGAACTATACTGTGTAAACTGGCGTACTGCCTGTGGCTATGTTAAGCAGCTCATCGGGGATAACGAGTATGCCATAAGCAACACCATAGAGGCAACATCTGAAAAAGAAGAAAAAGAAACTGAAAAATACCGTGGTAATATTATTTCCGCAAGCACGATGAAACAGCAAAGACTGTATTCAAAGTTTGTCGAGCTGTTTCCTGATTTTCTGACGAACTATAAATATCTCAAGCTTGAAAGCAACTTAGGATTTATGACTTTGTCCTTAGACAAAATCGGTAGCAATTCTGTAGCAATGGCACATTACTATGAGCAGAATGGCGATTTAATGGTTGACCCTGAAATAGTGTTTGATATTGATAGTAAAAATAAAACACTTACTGCAATTTCATATCAACAGGACGGCATGAGCATATATAAAACGTATGAACCAGACAGTGACGAACAGGATAATTGCAATTCTTTTGTAGATACTTGGTTCAATAATATTTCAACTCAGGCGTATAAACCTGTCAGAGCAATAAACATACACGAAAAAGAGATAACATTTGCGAATGTTTTGTCCATGGACAAAAATGAGAGTGAGGACAATATTAAACCTATAAGCACCACGCTTATTGTTAATATTTATGGTGGTCCAGGTGCAGGAAAATCAACAACTGCATTACAACTTGTTGCCGAATTAAAGAAACTGGGGTATCACGCTGATTATGTTTCCGAAGTTGCAAAAGAGCTTGTATATGCCAAGGACTTTGAACACCTTGATGGAACTCTAAAAAATCAAAGCAAAATACTTTCAGAACAAAAAAGGCGTCTGGATATAATGCTTGACAATGTAGATGTGGTAGTCACCGATTCGCCTCTTTTGCTTAACACAGTCTATCTAAAAGAAAATGCACCTGAGTATATAGAGAGCGTTTTTTCTCAATATGAGAATTATAACAACTATAATGTTGTTGTTGAGCGTGATTTGTCTGTCAAATTTGAACAAGAGGGCAGAATTCATAATCTTGAAGAAAGCATTAAAAAAGACGGTGAGATAAATACACTGCTTGACTCTCACGATATAGATTATCAGCGTTTTGATAGAAACAATATTGCAGGTATACTTGACGGAATCATTTCGAAAATAAATGATATTAAGATAAGTGAAAGTATTACCGCTGACAATACAGAAGATGAGGACAATACGATCGTTATTTCCGAAAATGGTGTATCGAGAGAGTATATCATTGAGCAAAAACGAGATAACATTGTTAATGTTGTTGAGAAAGAGAGCGGTGAGTGCGCAGTTGAAGTTGACCTAGAAAATAGGGTAGCTGTCAAGTTTATTTCCTCTTTTTCAGATAATCAAAAAAATCAGTTTTTTGAATATTTCAAAGACTATGACGCTGTATATAACAAAGAAAGCTTTATACAGTCAACGGCAAAAGCACTTCTTCTCGGAGCTGAAGCGGATGATGATTATGTCATTATAAAGCATATTGAAATGATTGATAATGACCCTGATAACATCAAGGTTGTTGATGATAACGGCTCTGAAAAATCATTTGCAGAACAGGTTGATGAAGCTTTAGGCGGAGTATTACCATTCTATACAAGCTTAAAAGTATGTGACACTCCACAAATCTTGCTTGATGTTGGCTGTGAACAGCTGCCTATGCTGTATACACAAAAGCATTTGAAAAATGCAATTTTACCGCCTGATGAAAAAAATCATCGGCATGGTCTTGAAATTGAGCAGATAAAAAGATTACCAGAACTTCTCTCGCACCCTGTAATGATTATTGATTCTCCAAATCGTAAAGACAGTATCATTGTTGTAACATCAGAAGTTGACAAGAGTGATAATCCGATAATTGCGAGCATAAAGCCAAATGGCGAGGGTAGATATGAAGTTGAAAATGTCAGCTCTAATTTCATTACAAGTGTGTATGGGAGAAATAATTTTTCTGAGTATTTTAGGAGAATAGTTCAATCTGATAATCTCCTTTTTTGTGACAAACAAAAAAGCCAAGCAATGTTTGAGAGATGGGGAGAACAATACTCCGAATTAACAAACAATCTTGACTTCAATATTATTATACACCAAAGTCGCAATATTGTCAAGGGTATGCAGCAGGAAAATAATGCAGAACAACTCTCTTTCTTTGAAAATTCGACATTGGAAGATACGGAAGTTGAGATACCTTTTGCAGTTGGTGATGAAATAGATTATGGCGAACGCCATTACACGATTTCAAAAATCGACAAAGAGAAAAATACAGTTACGCTCCTTGACTATAATACAGGTTGGTATCCTATTTCTCATGATGAGGACCTGTCAATGGTCATTGCCGAGTTTGAAGCGGTGAGGGAAAAGGAGATAGTTGAGTCTGAAGCATTGGCAACTAAGCCTAACAACTTTGTTAAAATAGATGATGAAGGCTCGGTCAATAGTGGCTCTTTATCTGAAAATTTTGTTATCACTGACGAACAGCTAGGCATTGGAGGTCCAAAGCAAAAATTCAATAGAAACGTGACAGCTATTCAGCTTCTAAAAAAGATTGAAGAAGAAAATCGCAACATAACCAAAGATGAACAGCAAGTGCTGTCGGAGTATGTTGGTTGGGGCGGTATCCCTGAAGCGTTTGATAAAAATAATAGCTCGTGGTCGCAGGAGTATGAACAACTGAAAAATCTTCTTACGGAAGAAGAATATCAAAATGCCATAGGCTCGGTGCTAAATGCCCACTATACACAGCCTGTTGTTATCAACGCAATGTATACAGTGTTGTCAGAGCTTGGCTTTAGTGGCGGTAAAATACTTGAGCCAGCCGCAGGCGTTGGAAACTTTATCGGCTGTGCGCCTGAGAATATTGCAGATAGGTCATTCTTTACTGCGGTGGAGATAGACAGCATATCAGGCAGGATTGCAAAACAGCTCTACCCTGAGTCAGAAGTTCAGGTGTGTGGCTATGAAAACGCAAAGCTCAGAGCAGGCACGTTCGATGTGGCAGTCGGCAATGTTCCTTTCGGTGATTATAGTGTAGTCGATAAGAAGTATAATCGTGACCATGCTATGATACATGATTATTTCTTCCTAAAAACGCTTGAAATGGTCCGCCCAAATGGCGTGATAGCTTTTATCACATCAAAAGGTACGATGGACAAGCAGAGCAGTAAAATCAGAAAACAGATAGACGAAAAAGCTGAGTTTATCGGTGCAATTAGGTTGCCGAATACGGCTTTTAAAGCTAATGCAGGTACAACAGTTGTCAGTGATATAATCTTTCTGAAGAAGAGGTCATTTCCACAGACAAAACTCAGTGAATGGGTCGATACTGCCTATAATGAAGATGGTCAGCGTATAAATCAGTATTTTATCAATCACCCTGAAATGATATGTGGAGAGCTAAAAATAAAGTCAGGTCCTTATGGTCCTGAAATGACAGTTGACCCTTTTTCAGATAAAAGTCTGAAAGACGCATTGTCAGAGTGTGTTGAAAATCTAGTGAATAATACAGATGTGCGCTATACACAATTATCTCTCAGACCAATAGCCGCTGAAGCAGATGATACGCAGAAACAGGAAGAAGTATTGCCTGCACCTGAAAACATTCCTGACGGCTTTTACGTTTCAATTAATGATAATATCTATAAAAGAAACGGAAGCGTTCTTGTAGAAGCAAAAAGGAAAAGCGGCAAGGCGTTTACAGAAAGAGAAAAGGGAATGCTCACTCTTGCGATAGACCTTGCCAAAGATTTGAGGTATGCTGTAAACATTCAAAATACAGATATATCGGATGAGGACTACGAGAAAATCAGAATAAATCTTGAAAGCAAGTATAATTATTTCTCCGTAAAATACGGCAAGATAACTGACCCGAACAATAAACTGGTTTACAACACTCTCAGATATGTGAGGGACGATAATCTCGATTTTCTCAAGAGCATTGAAACACCAAAGTTTGAAAAGTCAGATATTTTATTGAAAAGAACAATACGTCCGTCAATAAAAATAACTCACTGTGATACAGTTGAGGACGGCTTTCAGGCTACACTTGCGGAATATGGATATATTGACCTTAATCATATATCAAAAATAACAGGATATAAAGTAGACGAGTGCATTAACAGACTTAACGGCATACTTATGTATCGTGACCCTGACGAATTTTTTTCTGCTGACATTAAGCCTACTGATGGTTGGTTGACGGCAGACGAATACTTGTCGGGAAATGTGGTCGAAAAGCTTAGAAAAGCAAAACTTCTATCATCAAGGTTTCCTGAACTGAAAGTAAACGTTGAAGCACTTGAAAAGGTACAGCCTGAAAAAATCAAAGCAGTTGATATACTAGCTCAGATAGGCTCATCATGGATACCTGAAAAATATATAGAGCAATTTGTAGAAGAGGTTTTCGGCATTGGTACAGTTGTTGAACACAACACTGCAACAGCAAATTGGAAACTTTCAAATAAGGTCAATGGCAATTATCACTCGTCCACAAGCACGGAGTATGGAACAGCGGATATAAATGCTATGTACATACTTGAAAACTCTCTTAATCTTAGAGATAGCACAGTATGGCGTGATAAGCGTGATGAGCTGGGTCACTTGGTCTATGATGATAAAGGAAATAAGGTCAGAGAAAAAGACGTAGAAAAAACCATAGCTGCTAATCACAAGGCTGAGAAAATCAAGGAAACATTCAAAGAATGGGTATGGACAGACGCATATAGAACGCAGGACCTTGAAAACATCTACAACTCAAAGTATAACACAGAACGTGCAAGAACGTATGACGGCTCACATCTGTTTTTTGCAGGAATGACAAGTTCAATAGAGCTTGCGGATCATCAGAAAAATGCAGTTGCACGAGTTTTGTATGGTGGAAACACATTGCTTGCTCACGTTGTCGGTGCAGGAAAAACATTTGAAATGACAGCCGCTGCCATGGAAATGAGGAGAATAGGTGCTGCAAATAAACCGCTGTTTATTGTTCCTAATCATCTGATAGGACAGTGGGGAAAAGAGTTCTTGACTCTTTACCCTGATGCAAATATTCTTCTTGCAACATCTGAGGATTTTGAGAAAAGCAGGAGAAAAGCGTTTGTTAATCGAATAGCAACAGGAGATTATGACGCAGTAATAATGGGCTATTCAACTTTTGCAAAGATATCAATTTCGCCTGAAAAGCGAAAAGAATATTATCAACAGCAGATAGATGAGCTTATTGATATTATCCAGAGTTCTGATGATGACGATAATCTGTCTGTTAAGGACGCTCAGAAAAAGAAGAAGCAGTTAGAAACAAGACTTAAAAATCTTGAATATGATACTGAGCAGGACGATAATATCTATTTTGAAAACCTTGGCGTTGACGCACTTTTTGTTGATGAAGCACATAATTTCAAAAATCTTTCCATAAACACAAAGCTGTCAAGGATTGCAGGCATACAGACGACTGAGTCCAAACGAAGTGAGGACTTGCTCTTAAAAATTCAGTACATTAAGGAAAAGCAGAATGGATTGGATCGTGGCATTGTATTTGCAACTGGTACGCCTATCTCAAACTCACTTACTGAAATGTATGTCATGAAAAAATATCTTGAGCCTGATTATCTCAGAGAAAAAGGTCTACAGCATTTCGATTCATGGGTTGCCGATTTTGCAGAAGTTACAACAAATATAGAGTTATCTCCTACAGGTAACTCGTGGAGAGCCAAAAAACGTTGCTCAACGTTTAAAAATTTGCCTGAATTGATGAGTATCTATCGCAGAGTGGCAGATATCCAAACAGCAGAAACATTGAAGTTACCAGTGCCAAAGCTGAAAAACGGCAAGTATACGATATGCCTGACTAAGCCGTCAGAGGAACAGAAACTATTTATCTTTGATTGTGGCGAAAGAGCAGAGGAAGTTCATCAAAAAAGAGTTGACCCTAGCAAGGATAATATGCTGAAAAAAACCAATGACGGAAAGATGTGTGCGTTAGATATGCGACTTGTTGACCCAACTGTAGAAGATAATCCTGACAGCAAGGTTAATATGGCGGTAAATAACATCTTCAACAAATGGGAAGAAACAAAAGATGATAGCCTGACACAGGTAGTTTTCCTTGACCGCTCTACGCCGTCAAAGGGTTTCAACCTATATGACGATATCAAGAGCAAACTCATAGCCCTTGGCGTTCCTGAAGAGGAGATAAAATTCATTCATGACGCAAAAAATGATAAGGAAAAGGTAAAGCTCTTTGAAGATGTGAATGAGGGCAGAGTGCGTATACTTATCGGCTCTACGGAGAAAATGGGTGCAGGCACAAACATTCAGAAAAAACTATGCGCACTTCATCACATAGATGTTCCATGGCGTCCGTCTGATATCGAACAGCGTGAGGGACGTATACTCCGTCAGGGAAATGACTGCAAGGAGGTCGAAATTTTCCGTTATGCAACAGAGGGTACATTCGATAGTTACTCGTGGCAGACAATTGAGTATAAGCAGAAGTTTATATCTCAGGTCATGACAAATAAACCGCTTGGACGTTCGATAGATGATGTTGACGAAGCGGCATTGAACTACGCTGAGATAAAATCTTTGGCAACAGGTGACCCTCGCATTAAAAGACAGCTCGAGCTTTCAACTCAGGTGGATAATCTGCGCCGTGAAAAGGCAGAGTTTGAAGCTGATAGAATGAGAGCAAGAGAAGAAATAACATTCACTATTCCTACGCAAATAAAGAGAGCAGAGAAGTTTATCGAGATATTCGATAATGCAGTAGAGTATTCAAAGCAATATCCACGTTCTGAGAATTTCTGCGTAGAAATAGTTGACAACAAGATAACAGATAGGGAAGAAGCAGGCAAGGCTGTAAAAGCATTGCGAAAAGTTGGTGGCGAAGAGCCTATTGATGTGTGTGATTACAGAGGTTTTAAAATACAAATTCAGTATTCATCACTTGGCGGATATGGCTCTTTCAAGACAATAGTTTCGCACGAAAATGCAACGCTCTTTACTTCTCTTGGCGTGTCGAACACAGATGTTTTTGATAACATTGACAATGCTATAGACGTTGATATGCCACAGTTGTTATCGATACATAAGGAAGAGTTGGAAATAGCTCAAAAAAATATGCAGAAGTCAAAAGAGATAGCAGAGCGAGAGTTTCCGAAGTTAAAGGAGTATCAGGAAAAGAGAGAAGAACTCAATAAACTCACATCGGAAATAGGCTTGAATGATAACTCAGGGGATATGGATATAGTTTTCAAGCAAGACGCTGTTACTTCTGTTATCGACAAGAGCTACATCCGAGATAATTCAGGAACGATAATTGCAAAGTTCACCTATAGTGTTCCTGAGAGTTATATAGAGAAAATTTACAACGATGATGATAACCTGAGCTTGGAATATGGTAGCCTACAGGAATACGTTAAGAGCGTTCAGGGTGATAACCGATTTTATGAAAAATCAAAAAAAGCAAGAAAAATCGTTGATGATGATATTCCTGCGGTCGATGATACGATGTTCTTAACGCTTAAACAGTGCCGTGCAATAGTTTTGGAGGAAGATAGTGAGCTTTTGACATTGCAAGGAGTTAAATCAAACGGAGAGCATATTAAGGTAGGAACATTTGACTATGATTATCAGACATATCAAACTTTAAGTTCTGTCGGAAAGCTTTATTCTGAAAAGCTTGGTATTCCATTTGGCGATGAAGATATTGCTGCTTCACGCAATAGAGGAATTTAAGATATAAGCCCTTGATTGATTATCAGGGGCTTTTTTCTTTTGGAGGTGAAAATTATTGTATAAAATTCAGATAGGCTGTAATAGGCGACTATCAAAGATATTTTATATCGATGAAAATGCGTTTAACAGCTATTTCGGGTGCAGTTCAGCAGACGAGTTTAAAAGAACTGCAAGACAAGAGCCATATGCTTGCAAGATTTTGTCCGTGGACAAAAGTACAGAAGCATTTTCACTTGCTTTTGCGGATAGAGTATTGAGCAGATTATATATAGCTGAGTACTTAGTGGCGGACTATGGCAGTGAGCATAAAGCGTTAGGAATTATTCGTTTAGAAATAAAAGATTGTATCGCATTTGACGGCTATATGGACGTTATTGACCTTAAGAGCATTGAAAATATTGATTATGCTATCAAGCTCTATACAGACTACATCAATAAAATAATGAATTTAGTAGAAGGTGACGCTGAGAAGTATAAGCGACGCAAAGCTTTAAAGTCAATAATTGAGTTGGCAAGGCATAGAAATGCCAATTTATACTCTGGAAAGGGGGATAAAATCAATGGCAATACGGCGTGAGTACATAGGCTCGGGTAAGAAGTTCATACGTTACTCTCCCGATGAAATGGCAGACGCACGGCAAACGGATATGCTTGACTTCTTATCCCGAAAAGAGGGTTTTACCTTTATAAAAGTAGGCTCTGTATATCAATGTAATGAGCATGACAGCTTGATTATTCAAGGTGACAGACAACGTTGGTATTGGAATTCGCAAAAACTTAAGGGGCTTAATTGCATCGATTGGCTTATGAAAATAGACGGCATGGGCGTTCAAGAAGCATTTGAAACAATTATAGACTTGTCGGGAAATATTAAGACGGAGTTTGTGAAAGCTCCTGAAATAAAGAATGAGCCAAAAGAATTTCATTTGCCACCTAAAAGCGAAACGTATAGAAACGCTGCCGCCTATCTCACGAAAACACGAATGATAGACCCTCATATAGTCAGCTATTGTATTAAAAATAGTTACATATATCAGGATCAATACAAAAATGTTGTGTTTGTGGGTTTTGATGATAAGAATGAAGCAAAGTTTGCCGAGAGCAAGATAACGAATACCTTTTATAAGCGCAAGCCCAAAAATGTAAGCGGAAGTCAAAAAGAGTACAGTTTCAATCTGACGCACTTGACACCTGAGGGCAACAAGGATACTGTTTATGTCTTTGAAGCTCCAGTTGACTTGCTTAGTCATGCAACGATGTATGTCATATCTGAAAAGAAAAGGGCTGAACGATTGGGGCAAAAACCTGATTATGATGTTTGGAAAAAGCAAAACAGGCTATCACTGTCGGGAACATCAGATGTTGCATTGCAATCATATCTGCAAAGATATCCTGAAATAAAAAACATTGTGCTTTGCTTAGATAATGATGAAGCAGGTCGAAATGGAATTGCAAAAATAAATGAGAAGTATGCTGACAGGTATAACATTACAGTTCACGTTCCTAAATTGGGCAAAGACTACAACGAAACACTTGTCAGCTTTTTAACTGTAGCGGAGGAAGCTACAGAACAGAGAACAGTTGATAACAGTGAAGAAGTTGCTGTTACAAATATAACTCAGCGGTCACGCTGATACAAAAAATCAAGGAGTGATTTCTATGAAAAACAAGAAGATGAAGAAAATTGGTGCAACGCTCTCATCATCAGTTGCCGCATTGTCAATGATGTTGATGAACGCTGTATCCGCAAGTGCAGACGCTATTGATGTGAATGACAATGGCAAGGCGGCTGTAGTCCTTGCTGACCTGTCTGGTCTGCTCAAGTGGATCAATGACTTGGGTGACACTGCTAAGTATATTGGCTATGCCATATCAGTTCTTGCAGTTATAATCGCAGGTATCATGCTTATTGGCGGTGGCAATGGCGGTATGAGCAAAACAAAAGGTGTATTTATAGGAATACTTGGAGGCTTAGCAATACTCGGCTTTGGTCCTAAACTCATTCAGGATTTTCAGTCAGCAACAACGAGCGGTATGCTTTTTATCAAATAAGCGGAGCGAACGGTACATATTGTATGTACCGCTATGGGTCTTAAGCTTTGAGCCTATAGCGGTGCATACAGTGCATTAGAATCAGAAAGGACGGATAATTATGAGAGAAAGGTTATACAATGGTGATTTTTTTAACTTCGATTTTTATATCGAACGTACAGGAGGAGTCAGAATATAATGAGAGTATCAAAAACGAAAAAATATGCGTTTTCTGTATTCATAACACTGCTTATAAGCACAATGTCATTGAGCATACTTGCATTTGCGGCTGACCCTCGTACACTTCTGCCTGAAGTGCAGGAGATAATCGTCAAGAAAACTTGGCACGGAGAAATGGTACAGAATGTTGAGTATACGTTGCTGAAATGGCTTGCATATGTTGTGGATTACATTTCAGAAGCTGTGGATCAGGTGCTGAATTTTAATCTTTACAACGTTATAAAAGACGTTTTTAACATAGATACTATTATATACCCTATAGCGTGGGCGTTGGCAGGAATGACAGTGGTGCTTATAGGAATACTTATCATCGTCAATGCAGATAAGATACACATAACAGACTATGTACGAAATATCTTGACGTCACTGTTTTTCCTTATCGCATTGCCGATACTCGTTTCATCATTTAGTGACCTTAAAACTGTGGGTGTGCAGTTTGCAAAGGATAATACAACAAAAGATACTGCAACAAATAGGACGATAGGTGAGTATATTCTCGCAAGCAATATTTACAACGTGAATAGCAGCATAAATCAAAATAAATTGGTAAAACAAAGTCAAGTATCGTCATTTGGTGTAAATCCTAACACTGTGTACTCAATGAATATTAATCTAGGTTTAGATCCTTCAAAAACGCAATATAGGACAGTTACAACAGCAGACCATTATGATGTGACTCCTACATACAGATTTGATGATTTGACCTTTGAGCATAAACTTGAACTGTTAGACCTTGTCGATGACTATGCTTTTTGGCAACAGCGTGTCGCATGGGCGCAGGCTAACGCTGGAGTACAAGACAATTCTGATACGGAAGAAGATGATGATAACGCATATAAAATAACAATAACACGAGGAGAGGGAGATAACAGACATTCAACAGATTATTACGTTATAACCTCCCAAGCTCCAAATTATCAAGCTTCATTTGAATGTTATCTAATCCGTGAAGCAGCGGAAAATGCCGCCCACGAACTTCAAAATCGTGGCATAAAAATTCAAGCTAGTCAAGTGGCTTCCATGATAATGTATTGCGAAGATTCCGATACTTTTGAGGAAGCTATAAACAGATTAAGTAAGGGTGCATTTAGAGAGTTGGATTTTTACGGAAACACAATGAGTGCAATGCAAATACTTAACATTTCCAATATTGAAGATTTTGCGGATAATGGATTTGAACATCATAGTGGCGGTAGTTTTGAACAATTAAAAGAAGCGTCCGATTTTAGTGACGGAGATATGTCAGCACAGTTTGATAAAATGTGGCAATATGTTTCTGTCGGTTACTTAACGGAAAAAAATCACTTCTATCGTGTGAATTTTCTATGGGGGCTATTCATGCTTGTAATAACGGCAGTGTGTCTTATCTTTGCAGGACTGAAACTTGCGTCCTTGTTGTATGACATAATGTTTGCACAGATAGTAGCACCAATAGTTGTGGCAACAGATATGGGTGGCGCAGGACGGCTAAAAAAGGTCATACTGAATTTGCTTAACTGTTTTCTATCCGTGATAATAGTTGTACTAGATTTGCGTTTATATATCCTGATACTTACCAAAATTCAGGACTCATCATTGCTATCAAACCCTATAGCTGTTATTTTCATAACAGTTGCAGGCTGTAAATTTGTAATTGACGGACCTGACCTTGTGGTACATCTTCTTGGCATTGACGCAGGCGTTAAGTCGGGCGTATCAACTATTATGGGTCTGCGTTCCGCAGGACAGATAGCTTCAGGTGCAGGACACACTCTAGGTCATATAGCAGGCAAAGGAATTTCAAAAGCGGGTGGCACAGTTGCAGGCGGTATCGGAGGAGCTATCTCAGGTGGTATTAGTGGTGCGAAAGCGTCAATGGCTAATGCTAGAAACAGTGACAATAAAGCTGAAAAAGGAATGCGTGGTGCTGTCGGTGCTGTTGGCGGAGCTGTCGCAGGCGGTGTCAGCGGTATGGTAGGCGGCTTTGGAAGTAATAATGGCGTTATGGGCGCAGCTGCTAATGGCACAGCCGTAGGCGGTAAAGCAGGAGAAGTTGCTAACAAACCTATCGGAGAAGTGGCTAAAAGTGCAGGACAAAATTTATCAGGCAAGGCAATGGGAATGGGTGAAAAACTTGGTGTAGGTACAAGTGGCAAGGACGGAAAAGACGGCACAAACGGAATAGACGGACTTAATGGTAAAGACGGCTTGCAAGGTGAAAATGGCAAACAGGGTGAGCAAGGTGAAAGCGGTGAATTTTCGTCAAACATCGATAATAGTTCATCTGAAAATGCTGTGGCGCAAGGCTCTTTTGGCTCGGACAGCACTAACGCAGGCATGGATGGCTCACAAACAGCTAGTGCAGTTACACCACCTAGCATTAGCACTTCGGGTGGAAGCTTTGGCACGGATACAAGTGCTTCATCAGCACAAGCTGTTAATTCAGGTAGCTATAATGCTCAAACATTTGCAGATAGACAGTATCATGCAGAGAGCAATACAACAAGCTATGCAGATACAGCTATGGCAACAGAAAAAACACAGCCTACATTTGCTGAGAAAGCAATGCGTGATGAAAATAAAAGAAAATAAATTGGGGCAGGCGTAATGCTTGCCCTTTGTAACTTAGAAAGGGGCAGAGTAAATGAATGATGATATAAGGGCAGGCTTAGTGCCGAAAACCACAAAATCAAAGGTCATGTTGACAAAACATCTGACAAAGTATCGTTTTTTGGGCATAATAGCTGTTTTCTTTTCTTCAATGTTCATAGGAATGGCGTTTGGCTCGTTGAGATATGTATTTGTGGTGTTCTGTTTAGTCATATTTATGATATGTACGGCAGGCTCTCCCTCAGACCCTCGCAAGAGCTTTGGAGGAAGCTTGCTTGACTTTCTGAGGTTTTTTGCTCAGAAAAAAACATACTACGGCTCAGGAAATGTGGATTGTGCTGATTATCTGAAAAAGGAGGAGGACAAGCGTGAAGCTAAGAAAAGAAAAAAGGAAAAATAAGCGTGTAAAAATGAATGCAAAGAATTGCCTTTGTACATACTTAAATTTCAATTCATTCCGCTTGACAGAGCAGGATCTAGCAACAGTTGGCGGTGGAAGGACAAATCTTGCGGCTAACTATGTGTTCAGGTTAAAGCATAATAACATCGGAAAGTATATGTCTGTTGTGGCTATTTACGGCATTGATATCATGCACTATTCCAATGACGATAAAATATCAGCGTTTAATGCTTTCGGTAGTGCAACTCAGCTTTTGGACTTGCCTCATAAATACATTTTCAGTCACAAGAAACCTGACCTTTCAAGGCAACGTGAGTTCTTGGAATACAAAAAAACGCAAACACAGCACCCATTTACAAGGGCAATGCTCGATAAGAAGCTCCGACAAATAGATGATTTGGAGAGAACTCACCGCAGTAATCTTGCATATATGTTTGTTTATGCAAACGATATTGATACGCTTTATGCAGCGGTAGAGCAATACTGCAATGCGTTTTCTGATACATCTATGGCTCTGTGCAATTTTGACACATCAATAAGCTTTATGAGAACGCTTTTAAGCTTTTCGGATTGTGAAAATCGTGATATTGATTATCAAAATATCAATGCTTATGTTCTGCCCGACACAGTAAAATTCGGTCAGAATTATTTTAAGGTGAACAACACATATGTGACATCAGTTGTCATAAAAAGTTTTCCTGCATTGCTTGCTCCACTTGCTCTAACACGGCTCGTATCACAAAAATATAGTGACATAGTATCTATGTGGGACGTGTGTACCGCTGCTCGTGATGATGTTCAGGAACAGTTGAAGCAATCAATGGACGAGCTTAACTCTCGTTGGGCAATTAAGCTCGGCATGGCTGATAACATTGATACTCAGACAGAACTTGCAAAGATACAAGAGATATATAATTCAGTAGTGAATGGTGCTGAAAACATGGTGTATATGACACTGCGTTTTTATATCTTCAATAAAGACCTGTCAGCATTGAAAAAGCGTGTTGCAGTAGTGCAGAAAGAGTTGGCTACAAACAATGGACTACGTTCTTACGTCCCTGAAAATCAGATGTTTACCGAGTTTACAAGACTTATTGTTGAGGGCAATAATATTCAAACGCCAATGCCTATCTATGATACATACGCCAAAGAATTTCCGTTTTATTATCAGGAACACATTGATGATAATGGATTGTTTATGGGCTACACGCAGACAAACGGACTTGTCTTTCTTGACTCGTTTCTGCGTAACAGATACCGCTCGTCATATGATATGATACTTTGTGGAGTAAAGGGCGGTGGTAAGTCTGTAACGCTTAAGTTAATGGTGCAAAATCAGCTTATAATCGGCAACAAGGTTTTCGCTATTGATATTGAGGGTGAGTATAAGGACCTTGCTATGATGTATGACGGTCAGGTCATTACAATGGATAGACGTGCCTTTATAAACCCTCTGCAGATAAGGACAGTTATTGATTGGCAAAGCGAAAACAAGCTTGATGAAGAAAACGATGATGATACACAGCAACAGCTCCTCTCCAAAGAAAGTGCTATCGAAACAAATTTTATATCTGAAATATCACGAATATGCACTTTCATGTATCAATACGTTCCGACAATGACCTATGATGTTATGACAGCTTTTAGAACTGCACTTGTAGAAACTTATCAAAAAAAGGGTATAACAAAATACACTGATGTAAACTCTCTTTCGCCAGAAAACTTTCCGATATTTTCTGACGTTGTTGATGTTATAACGTCAAAGATCTCTTCGGGAACGCTCTCAGCAGACGAGATAACGTTGTATAAAACATTGCTTATGTACGTGAAAGAATTATCTGTTTCGGGTGCATATGGAACAATGTTTGATTCGCATACAAACATTGAGATAAACAATTCAAATCTTATAGTTTTTAATGTGAAAGCATTGTCGGAAATGGACGAGAATGTGTATAACGCACAGCTTTTCAATATACTCTCGTTGATGTGGTCTGAGGTTTGCAAGAACGTTGCTCATAACAATAACCTTGTAAATCTTCTTGACCGCCGCAGAGTTATCTGCCTTATCGATGAAGCTCATCGTTTCATCAATACCAAAAACACATTGTGTACTGATTTTATCCTTAAACTTGAGCGTCGCTCAAGAAAATATGACGCAGGGCTTTGGTATGCAACACAATCAATTCTTGACTTTATGCCGTCCGACACTGGTGAAAGTGTGGATACAGTTAAGAAGATATTTCAGCTCGTGCAGTATAAATTCTTACTCAAGCAATCATCTGATAGTATTGAAATTCTTCATAACATTTTTGGTCAGTTTACTATGTCTGAGTTATATGCAACGGACAATTTTGAAGCAGGAGAAATGTTGCTGTCACTAGGCTCAGGCAAAAACAAGATACACTGTAAGAACGCTGCTACAGAGTGTGACCTTATGTACATAGGTAACTCTCAGGACAGGGACGAGATAGTAGACAGCATATTCAATCGAATGTATCTTCTTAATTGGAGTCCTCAAAATCTTGCTGATGAAATGTATCGTTCTGAGCAAAAAACGCAAGAATTTATCGAAACGTTCACAAGGGAAGTCATTGAATATTTCGGCTTTAAACTGACAGATAGCGAGTATCTTTATTTGACAGTAAACAGGCTAGTAAAAAACCTCGCAAAGCGTTTTGGTGACAAGTACAACGTGAGAAAGTGGTGACAGTATGGATAAGATTAAGCGAAACAACGCCATTTATATAGCATTTCTGAGCATTTCAATAGCTATTATGGCAGTTATTATAATCATACCTATGGTGCAATCTATGCGCTATGTGCGCCATACTGTAGACTACAACAGCATAGTTGCAATGGGTAGTTATCATATAAAAATATCAAATGCAACGTATCTTAAAGATAAAAAAGAGCTTTACTTTGCATTGTCGGCAAAAGAGGAAAGCAACTATTCAGGGAGCATAAGTTCAAAGCCTGAGATAAGCAACTACACGCTGAGATACTATGATGACAATGGCAAATATCATACAGAAGATATGCTGAAAAAGTATACTGTTTCACAGAAAAATGACTTTACAGAGATAATAACAGTATCCGATATTCCTTCGGGATATGACTACGTCTACATTGAGTTAAAGTGTACGATCGCTGCCTATGACGAGCCTGACACAGTTGACGAATTTGGTGATGTAATAAAGGGGCAACACCATGATGAGATAGTCAAAGAACAGTATTTTATGTTTGACAAAAAGGACGTCAGAGTGATAGACAGCAAGGACGATAATCAGGACGATATGAGCATTGTTATTGAAGAACAGACAGATAGTACATCTGAAAAAATTACAACTACAGAAGCCAAAAAGGATATTAAATCAGATTTGAAAAATGATAAAAAAGAGGATAAGCGCAGTGAAAGTTCATCAACCACAGATAGTATATCAGAGAGCAAGTCTGACAAAAAGAAAACTGAAAAGGTCACAACATCTACAGTGACATCGACTAAAAAAGTTGACGTAAATCCACAAGATAATCACGATTGGCAGGATACACAAGCACAGCCAAGTGGCGGTAACGATAACTATCATAATGACAATACATATACTGAAACACAGCCATACTATCATGATGAGCCTGCACAGACAGAGCCACCATATCAACCGCCTGCAACAACTACAACAGCGGTCATAAAAGCACGTTCTTTAAAGATAGAAACAATCTATGAGTACAATGATGTTAAGATAAACGTAGGTTCAACGGCACAGCTTAAAGCAGTTGTAGGTCCGTCAAATGCTGTGAATAAATCAGTGATTTGGCAAAGTAACAGACCTGATATTGCGGAGGTAGACAGCAACGGAAATGTGCATGGAATAAGCAGTGGAAAGGCTATAATAACTGTCCGTGTTGCAGACAACAGTGCCATAACAGCAAGCTGTATGGTGACAGTAAATTAAAGGAGAAATACAATGAATGACGAATATATTTATCAGTATCCTGCGCCTGAGTACATGGAAAGATTCAAAGAAATGGTAGCGCAAAGAACAACAAATACCAATGGCGCACGAAAGAAAGTTATCGTGTGCTTTGGCATTAGCATGGCTTTTTTAGTCCTTTACTGTCTGCCGTTTCTGAATTTTATCGACACATATTTATTACTTGTTGCAGTGATTTTTTTATGCGCAACAGTGATACTTCTTAAAGGGATAACAAAGAAAATAGGCACTCATAATCTCATGATACAAGCTACAGAGAATGACATGGTGCTGACGTATTATTCTGTCGGGGCAACGCCTAAAAAGGTATTGACCGTGCGTTATGAAGATATAATCGAGTGTCAGTTTTTCGATAAATCTTATACAAAAATACAGATAACTTTTAAGAAAAATAAGCACTCATATCTTAAATCTTATAGTCAGACAGGAGAAGAAGTGAGCAATCTAGTTGACACTATGGTTTCATTTGAACTCAATCCATATTCCTATGAACAAGGCTTTTTTATGTACATAGTACCTGATTATTTCAATATAAAAAAATATGCTCTGACAGATAAAATTCTTAAAAAATATGGCAACATAAATGAATATTTCACTCGCTTGTCTGAGAGTGAAGAAGTTGAATAAGGTGGTGTAAAAAATTATGCCAGATATTCGTTTGTCTAGTGATTTGATGAGTAAAGTCGATAAAATTGCGGCTGAAAAAGAAATGTCACGAAACAAATTAGTCAACAAAATAATTGAAAAATACGTTGAAGCAAGTGACAGCTTTGTATCTGATATTCTTCCTGATGTTGTCCGCAGTATTGTCAAAGATGAGATAAAGAAACTTGACGATACTTCAACAGAAGTAATAAAGGATATGTATGTAACTATCATAAAGCTTAGAAAAATAACTGAAACACTAGAAACTTTCATGCTTCCAGAATACAATGAAGTGGACTATGATACGTTAAAAACTAACGAACTTTTGACTCTTATTGAGCTGTCTGAAAAGCAAAAAAAGCGTTGATTTTTGAACAAAAATCTTCATGCTTTTTTAGATAACAAATATTGCAAGGAAATTTTAAGGGGAAAACGCTATTTAAGTTATTTAACTTTGCTGATTTTAAGCTGAAATTTCTTATTTAAGTTAAATAGTCTATCCTATAATGTGGAAATTTTCAAGTGAAAAAGTTATTTAAGTTATTTAATTTGTCAGAAAAAGGGGTATTTAAGTTATTTAACATTGCTTAAAAAGAGTATTTAAGTTATTTAACTTTTAAAAAAAGCAGTCCCACTTTAAGTTCACTTAAAGCTCGGTACTACCGAGCTTTCACATAGGGAGTGTACCCACTCCCTTTATGCTCTTTGAGGTTATTCGTTCATGTTCTGAGCAAAATTCATTCATTCAAATTCCCCTGAAAATCAATAGTTGGAGGTGCAAATTCAATGCCAAAAAAATTAAAAACATTCTCGTTTTCTGATACTGCTGAGAAAAATCTAAGCTTGCTTATGAGTGACCTTGAAATACATTCGGCAAGTGAATGTATAAGATACCTGATAGACGTAGAGTGCGTTCGTCGTGGGCTTATAAAAAAGGACGCAATGTCTGAAAAATTTGGTGCAGGAAAAGGTGACAGGTCAAATGCAAACGCAGTAAAAGACAAAGACGATCTATTGAGAGAAATACAAATGGTCAGCATTCAAATGGCAAAGTACAATAATCGTATTGAGGATATATACAAGATGTGTTATGAGGTCCGTGACGGAGTTAATTCTCAATGCAATTTCATGGACGCTCCTTTCACGTCTGCGGATACTATGGTTGAGGGCGCAGCGGTGAGCAAAGCAGTGCAAGGCTCATGTGAAACTTACGAAGCAAGAATGCGACGTTTGTCCGTGGACAAAGCAAACCGCCGCTAACGGCGGCGTATCTAAAAAAGAAGAAAAAGGGGTGATACATTGAAAAAGAAGCACACAACGCCTGCGGTAGTTTTTCATCTTGATATGATACAGCCTACGAGTAAGAAGTGGGTAATAGCCAAAGGATTTGACGGAATGTCTTATATGAACAGGGACGGAAAATTTCTTCCGAAAAAAGAGAAAACATTTAAGTCGCAGGCAACAGTAAATAAAGACTATATTGATTACATGAATAAAAATGGTGTCTTTGATACTAATTACTCAATGCTCACAGAAAAACAAATGGATAATTACAGAGATTATGAGAGGCAGAGTAAATCAGAGGGCTGTCCTAAATATGTTGGATATTTGTCATTCGATAATAAGTTTTTAGTTGATAATGGTCTGATGATAGGTGAAGTGCTTGACCGGGCAAAGCTTATGGATATCGCAAGAAAAGGAATCAATTCCTTGATCGACAAAAGCAACAAGCTAAAAAACGAAAACACTTATTGGTATGCGGCTATTCATGAGGATACAGACAATATCCATGTTCATTATACTTTGCTTGAATATCACCGCCTAGAGGATAGAACAGTAACATACAAAGGTAAAGGGCAGGACCTTTTAGAGCAGGACGCATTTAAGAAAATGAAGTCTACAGTTGCTAATGAAATTATGACAAAAAAGCTGACACCTGAGCTTACGGCTTTCAAGCGTAAAAATCTCATACCTGAGTTTTCTTCTTCCATAGTAGCGTCCAAAGAAATGATAGAACTGTTGAAGCTCCTTCCACCAAAACCGCCACACTCAGCGTGGCAATATGATAATGTGAAAGTTCGTCCGTATCAGCGCAGGATAGATATGTGTGTTGATAAAATTATTAGCTGTAACGAAAAGCTTCAGGCAGAGTTTGATGAATACGTTGAAAAGTTGAAAATGGCAGACGAACAGTACAAAAGATTTTATGGCGAAAACTCTGATTATTTTGAATACTCAAATAATCAGCTTGACGATTTTTATAACAGGGCAGGAAACAAGCTCCTGCAGGAACTTGCAAAATTGCAATATAGACTTGATAAAAATTATGCTAAAGAAAGTGACTTTACAGATATGGAAAAAGCCGTATCTAAAAAAGAAGAAAAAATGGCATACAAGGAGTTCAAAGAACATCTGAGTAAAAATGAATTGCTTCAGGCTCAGAGCTGCCTGAAAAAGCATAGCAAATCGAACGATACATTTGCTTATCAGCTTGGGAAGCTTTTGCTTGAAAACTATGATGATAAAGAAAACATTGATAATGGAATAAAGATACTCAGCGAGATCGCAGAGAAAAAAGACAGTCGCTGTTATGATAAAGCAAACTACCGATTGGGTAAATATTATGAAGATATAGGCAACAGCGAAAAGGCAGAGGTACACTTGCTTCGTTCGGCAGAGGATAACAACGTGTATGCAATGTACAAGCTAGGAAAAGCGTATCTAAAAAAGAATAAAGAAACAAGCAACAAGGACGATTTGAAAAAGGCGGAACGTTGGCTGAAAAAAGCGGCTGACTTCGATGACCCATATGCACAATGTTCATATGGTATGCTTTGCTTCAAGACAGAACGTCGTGACAAAGGCTTATATTATCTCGAAAAATCAGCGGCTAAAGGAAATGAGTTTGCAAAAATGATAATTCAGACTACAGTAAATCGTGAAGAAGCAAGGCTGAGAAAGCAAAACAACAAGAGAAAATTCCGCAGTTTCAGCGCACAGCAAGCTTTGGTTCGTTCTAAACGAGCCATGAATGTATGTTGGCATTCCGTTAAGTCACTCATGAGCGAGTATGACTATCACATCAAGAAGTTGCAGGAAGAATATGACTATGAAAATAATATTGTAAATGAAATGGACGGCTATAGCTATTCAATAGATTAGGAGAAATACAATGAACAATGATTTTGATGAACTGAATAAAAGCAGAATAAAGGTACGGCTTTTAAAGGCGTTTGGTTTTGGTGGTCTGATATATGTTGTAATAAACTTGTGCCTGAATTATTTTCACCTATCCCTGACGTTCATAAATGCAAAGCATAAAGGTATAACAGCGGTGGAATATTTCCGCTTGAAGTGGACGTATTTTATTACAACAGATAATTTTCCGCTACCAATGGTAATTATGATATCATTTTTCATAGGCATAATGCTTGCGCTGCGTTCTGAAACACATTGGCGTATCAAAAATGAAAACAAAACTATAAAGGGCAAGCAGCGTTTTATGAATACTAAAGAAATGGAAAAAGTTTTATATTCGTTTGATTGTGATAAAATGAAGTCGGCTAAAAAGTCAGGAATCATCATTGCAAAGGAAAACGGAAAGTTCTACATAGACGCTGAAACGATACACAGCTTAATAATTGGTACAACTCGTTCAGGTAAAGGTCAGACGTTCGTTATGCCTATGATTAGGCACATCGCAATGTCACAGGCTAAACACTCTATGGTAATAAATGACCCTAAAGGCGAGATAGCTGAAAACTGCACGGCTATGTTGAGGGAAAACGGCTATAAAGTAGTGTTCCTAAATCTGCGTGATACAAATATGTCATCGTTATGGAATCCGCTTCAAAAAGCCATTGATGAATACAAAAAGGCAAGAGATAATAATGAGGACCTCGACAAAACTATAGACGAAGTGCAATCGTTAGCAACGGTCTTCACAGCCGATGAACAATCTCAGCCGATTTGGCCTGAATCGGCTAAATCGCTTTTAGTTGCGATGATTTTATATTTGCTTGAAAAGGGATATGACGATGGCAATCTTGCTAATGTTTCCATGTATTCAATATACAATCTATTCGTTGAGTTCGGAACGGAAAATGAGGTGCAGATAGTCAATGGTGAGAAGCGAAATGTGAATGCTCTTGACAGCATTTTTAAATCACTGCCTCGTGGCTCTGCGGCAAAAGCGGCTTATGCAACTTCTCGATTTGCAGAGGGTGACTGCCGTGCAAGTATTTTTACCACGCTCTCATCAGATATATCCATATTCGGCTCTGACAGTGGAATATCTCGACTTACATCTGGAAATCAAATTAATTTTGAGGAACTCGCTGACCCTGACCACCCTATGGCAGTGATAATGATAGTCCCTGATGAAAAGAAAAGCCGTCACGTCATAGCTTCGCTTTTCGTTAATCAGTGCTATAATGCACTCGTTGACTATGCTAACAAATTCATCGGGCAGAAGTTACCGCAGAGAGTTCATTTCATTCTCGATGAGTTTGGAAACATGGTAAATATCCCTGACATGGATACAAAGATAACAGTTGGTGCAGGACGTAATCTTCTTTTTGACCTGTTCGTTCAGGACCTTAATCAGCTCGATACAAAGTACAATAATGCTGCCAAGACTATACGCTCCAATACAGGTAATTTGGTGTATATAAATTCTCTCGATGTAGATACGAACAAGTATTTCTCGTCAGCCTTGGGTGACAGGACAATAGAATATACTACATACAGCGGTGACTTGCATAGCTTTCTTTCTCATCAAGCAGGCTCTGTGGATAGCGTACCGCTCATACGCCCTGAAGATTTATCCGAATTGCCATTTGGAACAGCTATCACTAAAAGGCAGCGTTGCTATCCTATAAAAACAGTTTTTGACCCATTTTACAAGCTTGGCATAAAAGCTCAAAGTATAGCAGAGATAGCAAAGACAATGGATTTTCGTTATAACAGTCTTGAAGAAACGATATATCCTCTCGATAGCATATGGCAGAAGCTTTTTATCCCTATCAAAGATAACAAGGGATATATGTATAAGGCTGTCAGGCGAAAAGACCCTGCTGAAATAAAGAAGCTCACAGAAACGTACAGCCACGGCAGTCAGACTATGGTGCTGCCTATCTGCTTTGAAAATCAGATCTATAGGAAAATGCCTTTTAGTGATGATCCAAAAGAACGTGAGTGGACAGAGATACCTTGTGATAATGCGCACATTGTGGAACTGGGCAAGATAAAGCTTGACGCTTATATATCTTCCGATGGTCATTCACGGACACGTTGGGACAACAAGCGACAAGAGATTTATCGAAACCGAAAAAAATCTGTTACAAAAGCAAGCTCGACAGACTACACGGATAAGAGGTTATCAGCTCCGTCACCGATCACTGAAGCATTGCAGATAATAAATTCACGTTCCGAGTTGTGTGCAGAGGGTGAGTATAACCGCCTTATTGAAGCAAAAAATAAGCCAGCGGTGGAAAAACTCATTAATCAGGCATTTACAAAGAAAATCATATCCAGAAAGCAATACGATTTGCTTAAACATGACATTGAGATTAACTTTAACAAATAACGGAAAACTGTATCTAAAACAGAGGGTGATTATTTATAAACTATGCTTAAGGATCTGAATTTCAGGTCCTTTTTTTGTTGCCTAAATATATTGGAAAGGAGGAAGGGAAATGCGTATACCAAACAGCTTTATAACGGACCTCAGAAGCAATTACACAGATTTTGCCGTAGCCTGCAAACTATATAGCCTTGTCAGCTCTCATACCAAGCGTAGCAGCAACGGCTATGAAGTTTGCATTAAGCAGGAAACTATAGCTGCTTCCTGCAAATGCTCTGTATCAAGCGTAAAACGTTCTGTGTGCCGTCTTGAAGAAATGGGTATAATTACGCATAAATATCGTTTGGACGGCTCTGAGGGGCGTTTAGGGGCATATCACTATGCGTTGAAGCCTTATGACCTGAGCAAAAACTATTTCTATATAAATAATCGTAAGGCGTACTCTGCCGGATTGTCACCAAAGCTTTTCTATGTGTATGCAGTATTCTGCAAACTCATGTGCAATGATATAGCAAGATTTTATCAGTCGCTTAATGACCTTTCTGCGCTCATCAGGCTGAGTAGGGCAGAAGTGTCAAAGGTCATAGCTGTGCTTATTGACAGGTCCATGGTGCGCAAACAGCTCAAACGAACTAGAGCAGGAGATTATACGGACAATACATACTTTATCATCACTCGTAAACAAGGTTGCATAAAAAAAGCAGGACCTAGATCCAATAGGTCCTGCTCAAATGGTTTGTGTTCTCGTGGGAGTTCACAACTCAAACAGCTATATAATAACACCTCGGACGGGATTTGTCAATCCTTTTTGCGAAAATTTTTATTATATAAGCCGATTTTATTTTATTATGGGGGTAGTCCCTGATTTGCACCCTCATATTTATAACCCACTTTGTATTAATATCTAAAAAAGGTCAGATAGAGTAATTCTGTTATATTACTTAGTTCAGAATATGTAGTAATATATATGGCTTTTGATTTTTTTTGAAATTTGCCCTTTTGCCTTTTTTTAGATAATTTTAGGAGGACTTTTTTTATGTTGAGAAGAGAATATTTGATAAGATTGCGTACAGATATGCACTTTACCCGAGAAAACGTTGCTAAAGAGCTTGGCGTTAAAGACCGCTATCTCAAAAACATAGAGGACGGGCGAAGTCTATCTACGGAAGCTATAACACGGCACTTTATTGTTTTGTCAAAGCTTTTTGGTATATCAATAACCGACTTGGCGGCAATGGAAGCACTATACCAAGTTGCCAATATTGAGCTGATAGATACGATGTCAAATGAAACCACCGAGAGCAGTATTGACAATGTCGACTGATTTCGTCTTGTTTTCCTCAAAGCAATGACTATATATGTTTAACGTTGTAGTTGGGGTTGAGTGACCTAGTGTCGCTGATACAGTTACAGCGTCTATGCCAGCATTTATCTGCAGGCTGGCGTTGAGATGTCTGAATGTATGAACGCCATAGAAGGGTAAACCATTTTTCTTACACATTCTCTCAAGCCACTTGTAAGGCGTATTTGGGTGCATGGGCTTGCCATTTGCCTGCGTGAATAGCCTATCAGTTTTGACAATTTCTAAGCCTTTTCCTTTTCTGTTCCGAAAATCAAATTGCTGAGAATTTTGGTAGAGCTTCAGTAGCTTTGATAGTTCTTTCGGTATTTTAATAAAACGTTGCGATTTTTCGGTCTTAGTGACATCTGTATAGATACCCTCTATTGGCGTGTAATTTGAAGTCCGCTTTATCCTGACGTTGCATTTATCAAAATCAAAATCGTTCCATTCAAGACCTAGTATCTCACCTCTGCGTAGTCCTGTAAGCATAGCAAGTGTAAAGAATATTTGATATTTGAATTGAACGTGCTTTAATGTGCTTAATAATGTCTTGGCTTCATCAATGGTGTAGATTTTAATCTCTTTCGGACGCATTGTTTCGCCATTACCATTGATTTTAGGTATATCAACATCTGAGCAAGGGTTGTCTTTTATGTATCCGTATTTCACCCCATACGAAAAAATATTCGTAAGATACGTCATGTAATTCTTTATAGTTTTTCGTGATAATGGATTTCCTGTGCGTAGATTACCACCTTTTTCAGATAACTTATTAACATATGATTGGATAGTTATAGTCGAAATAGTTTGCAGACTGTTCTCGCCCAAATCATGATTGATCCGATTAGCAATCAATCTTTCTGAATTGCGAGTTGTTTCACGATGATTTTTTTCAGCGTAATTTGTATACCATTCGTCAGCTAAGTGTTTAACTGTCATTTGTGTGTCTGTTTGAATATTTTCAAAAGTGTTTTCTTCGGCTGTTTTTTGTACTGATGAAATAATAGTAGTCAATTCTGATATAATATCATCTTTCTGCTTTGAGCTTTCTGTTAAAATACGAATTTGCTCTTGTAAAATAGTATTTTGCTCCATTAAAAATCTAATTATCTCATTATTTTGCTTATCGTAAAAATTCATTGATTATTCTACAGCTATCTCCCTTTTTTGTCCGTGGACAATTTATTATAAACCCAATGGATATTATACCACAAGTTGGATATATTTCATGTGTTAAATATAAAAACAATAATGATATTGTGTGAACAAATGTTCATTTTTAACACAAGAGAGAATGACTTCCAAAGGTTGACAAAATGCCTGACATATGTTATGATTAAAGCAAATAAAAATTACATTAGGAGAGATTGAAATGAAAAAATTATTAGCTATGATACTTGCGTTAGGAGTTACGTTTTCTATTTGTACGTCTTGCGGTTCTTCAAGTTCTGATACCGAAGATGAAGACTCATCTTCGACTGTTTTGGAAAATAGTGATGAATTGCTGAAAAGCAATAATAAAGTCGCTAAGACACTTTTTACGTTAGTGAATAGTCGATACGCTGATGTTATCGTTGAAGGCGGTGAATATACAGAGGGCGAATACACATTCGATGTAACTGACGCCATGGAAACAGAGGGACAAGACGATACTATAAAGCGTGAAAAATATAGTGAAGAAGCAACTAAAACCGATATCGAGCAAACTTGTTGGAAAGCTTTGAAAAAAGCAGATATCGATAAGGGCATTTGTGTTGTCAAAATTGCCGACTCTGTAATCACAATGGCTTGTTATTCTAATTCTGAGATAAGTCAGTGCGCAGGCATTTATCCTAACCCAAAAACAGAAGCTCCGTCTTTTGGTATATCAAATATTCCTGAAGAATATAAGCAAGTTCCGTCATATGATGATGACGATGAAGACGCTGGCGTAATGGACTAACTTAACTTTTTAAAGCTCAAGCCGTGGCATAGTCTGCGGCTTGAGTATTTTTTTGTCCATGGACAAAAAAAGCCTGTGAGTGTAAATTCTCACAGGCTTTTGTATTTTAATGACTTAGGGAGTAATATAATGATTTTTACACTTCTTCAAAAAATCATTTGTGATTTGAAACGATATTGTATCAAAAACATTAAGCGGTGTCATATCTCTGATAAAACGATTAATATCCTTATAAACAAAATTTTTTCCTTGTATTGCTTTGCAATGCTCACATATATTCATCGCATAGCTGCGTCTTAGAGTTTTGCTGTATGCAACGGAGATTCTTTTAGGATATTTGTTTACCATGATTTCATCAAAAGAGAATACATCGCCGAGTACCTTAACTCCATAGTATTCAATATCCTCGTTTATCATGTGTAACTCTGTGTTTTGATATTTGAGAGCTTTAATTTTATCCCAAGGATATGTGAAGTTATCAAGAATATTGCCTGTATACACAATATAGGTCAATATTTGAGTCTTCTCTCCGCAATTGTAGCAAGTTTTGTCATATGAATATACAATAAGTTTACCAGTGGATGTTGGAACATCGTTGGAACTTGATAAATCACACCCTGTCATCAAATCAATGGTGTATCGGTCATATGTATACTCTTTTCCGCCTTTTTTGAAAACAACAACATATTTATCTCCTATCTCCCTGATAGAATATGCAGTGTAAAGTTTTCCTGTTTTAGTGTTTACAAACTTATTCAAGACGCAACCCCCTATAAAATTTTATTTTCATCCATATTTTTTTAATAAAAGTCTTGACAAATACTGAGATATGTGGTATAATAAAAAGGAAATAAGAAAAGTGAGCGCATTAAAAAAGCACTCACTTAGGTATATAACTTTTGGCGAAGCTATATACCCTGAAATCACAGTTGCTCCAACAACGGTGAAAACATTAAGTGAATGCGATTTATTCTGTCGTTCATTATAACACAGAATTTCGATAATGTCAAGAGTGTTTCATCGTTTAGCGGACTGTGAAGCACTCTTGTTTTTATGCAAATATATCCCCGTCAGGCTTTAGGACCTTTCGGCTGGACTCAGAATAAGACATAATGATGTGTAACCTTTGCGAAATCACTAACAACTGCGCCGTGATGGACACTAGCGAGTATAGGCACTGTGGTGCTGAGCTACCTGTGAGAGTAACAAAGCAAGGGTGTCAACCCCGTGCCGACATTGCCACAATGCAGTCCCATTGTTTGAATGTCACCGCAGAGGTTTCGTGCGCCAAAGGGAAAAATCATTATAAGCGTAAGCAAAAAAATCAATACGATTACGGATTGTTTTTACATACACTCGGTCAAGCGGTATGCTTGGCTGACCAAAGGGTATTAATCATTAATGCTCTTTGGTCAATCAAGCAAGTTTGTTTCTTTTTTAGATATTAGCACAAAGTTCGCAGAATAAATACCCTACGAACTTTGAACTTAATCTTTGGTGCGGCAAACGGGACTTGAACCCGTACGTCAAGGACACACGCCCCTCAAACGTGCCTGTCTGCCAATTCCAGCACTGCCGCATTTGCTATTCTTTTCGCTGAACTCTTTCGTTTTGTTTGTGTTCCGTGTCATTCAGCTTAATTATTATAGCATTTATTTTTTCTATTGTCAAGGCTTTTTTTTTAAAAAATTCGACTATTTATAAATATACATATCACATACTTATTTGTATATGTTTAAGCTTCGCTATTGACAAATCAGTCAGGCGGTATAACAGTTCTGTTGGGCTAGATATTCTAAACCAAAGCGGAAATTGAGCTGTTCCACCTATACAAAACAGTTTCACTCATTATGAATTTTTTCAACAAAAAAAGGACTTCATTACGAAGTCCTTTAATTATTTGTGTAAACTCAGAATTACTTGAGCTCAACAGAAGCGCCAGCAGCCTCAAGCTTTGTCTTGATCTCCTCAGCGTCAGCCTTTGAAACACCTTCCTTGATAGCCTTAGGAGCACTCTCAACGAGTTCCTTAGACTCCTTAAGACCAAGACCTGTGATCTCCTTAACAGCCTTGATAACAGCCATCTTAGCATCGCCGAATGAAGTCAGAACTACGTCGAACTCTGTCTTCTCCTCAGCAGCAGCGCCAGCAGCACCAGCAGCTGGAGCAGCAGCAACAGCAGCTGTTACACCGAATTCTTCCTGGATAGCGTCAACAAGCTCTGAAAGCTCGAGAACGGAAAGTTTCTTGATCTCTTCTACAAAATTCATAATCTTCTCTGAAGCCATGATAAAAATCTCCTTTTTATTAAATAATTTTTCGGGTCAAAGCCCATTCGTTAAGCGGCATATAAATTATGCAGCCTCGTTGTCCTTGTCCACAACAGCCTGAAGTGTTGCGGCAAGCTTCTGGATAGGACCCTGAAGGGAACCAACCAGCTGTGCGAGCAGAGTTTCTCTTGAAGGGATCTTCGAGAGAGCCTTAACGCCTGCCTCGTCGTAAACGTCCTCACCAATGTAACCAGCCTTGAGGAAGAACTTTTCGTCCTTGCAGTCCTCAGCAAACTTACCGAGTATTCTTGCAGGAGCTGTCTGGTCGTCGTTAGAGATAGCGATAGCTGTTGTACCCTCGAGTACGTTTGTGATACCGTCAAGACCAGCTTCCTTAAGAGCAAATCTCAGGATAGTGTTCTTCTCAACGAAATAACTTACGCCAGCCTCTCTCAGCTCTTTTCTGAGCTTTGTATCCTCTTCAACAGTGATACCCTTGTAATCAACGAGTACGCCTGCAGCAGAGTTCTTGAGCATTTCAACGAGCTGTGCAACTCTTTCCTTCTTTGCGGACAATGTCTTTTCGCTTGGCATTTCAATTTCACCTCTTTGAACTAATTTACGCAAACCGTAAACTAACAAAAGAAAAATCCCTTTCGTCGCAAGACAAAAGAGATACAAAGTCATAATTACTTTGCTATTCCTTTCCTCGGCTGGACTTCCGCAGTTTCCTGCTGCCAACTGTCTTTAGATACGAATGCTCTAATATTATAACAGACCCTTGACCTTTTGTCAAGAGTCTGTTATACTTTCAATGTAAACTTTTTGTGAACTTAAATATTTATCTTGTGCTTGTTATACTTGCTTGATATCTTAAGCCTTGCCACAGCCTTGCTGAGAGCTGCCTGCGTGTGATAATATTCTGAAATGCTCTGCTTCTGCCTGAGCTTCTCCTCAGCTCTCTCCTTGGCGGCTTCGGCACGCTTTTCGTCTATCTCCTCAGGGCGTTCAACGGTGTCCGCAAGAAGCGTCACATATGACGGCATTATCTCCACAAAGCCGTCGCTTACCACCGCATAGTGCCACTGGTCGCCCGTTCTGTAACGCAGCTCACCTGCGTTAAGACAGGTTAACATGGGCTGATGATTAGGCAGTATTCCGAAAGAGCCGTCCTGACCCGGGAATATAAGCTCGTCACATTCTCCCGAATAGAAAACGTGGTCGCTGGCAAGTATTTCAAGCTTGAATGTCTTTACCATTTCAGCTTCTCCTTTCGGTGAGGGTCATCACTCGTTTTCAAGCTGTTTAGCCTTTTCGATAACATCGTCGATAGTGCCTGCGTTAAGGAATGCAGCCTCCGGATATTCGTCCATTTCGCCGTCTATTATCTTCTTGAAGCCTCTGATTGTTTCTTTCAGAGGAACATATTTGCCCTCTATGCCTGTGAAGTTCTCTGCAACATGGAAAGGCTGTGAAAGGAATTTCTGTATCTTTCTTGCTCTGTAAACAGCCGTCTTGTCGGCGTCGTCAAGCTCTTCCATGCCCAGGATAGAAATGATATCCTGAAGTTCCTTGTACTTCTGCAAAAGCTCCTGAGTCTTTCTTGCAACTTCGTAATGCTCCTGACCTACTACGTCAGGCTCAAGTATTCTTGAAGTTGACTCCAGTGGGTCAACGGCAGGATAGATACCCTGTTCAACTATCTTTCTTGAAAGCACCGTTGTTGCGTCAAGATGCGAGAACGTGATAGCAGGTGCAGGGTCTGTCAGGTCGTCCGCAGGGACGTATACAGCCTGAACAGATGTGATAGAGCCCTGCTTTGTGGAAGCGATACGCTCCTGCAAAGCGCCCATTTCGTTCGCAAGGGTAGGCTGATAACCAACGGCTGACGGCATTCTGCCAAGAAGTGCAGATACCTCAGAGCCTGCCTGAACGAATCTGAATATGTTGTCTATGAAAAGCAGTACGTCCTGATGTTCCTTATCTCTGAAATACTCAGCCATTGTAAGTCCTGTCTGAGCAACTCTCATTCTTGATCCAGGAGGCTCGTTCATCTGACCGAACACTAGGGCTGTCTTTTTGATAACGCCTGAGTCTGTCATTTCGTGCCATAGGTCGTTGCCCTCTCTTGAACGCTCTCCAACGCCTGTGAATATGGAATATCCGCCATGCTCTGTGGCAACGTTTGTGATAAGCTCCTGAATAAGCACAGTTTTACCAACGCCTGCACCGCCGAACAGACCTATTTTACCGCCCTTTGCATATGGTGCAAGAAGGTCTATTACCTTTATGCCTGTTTCAAGGATCTCTGTTGCAGGCTTCTGATCTTCAAATTTTGGCGGCTCTCTGTGTATCTCCCAATAATCATCAGCCTTGACAGGCTCGCCGCCGTCAATGCTCTCACCAAGGACATTGAACATTCTTCCAAGGGTAGCGTCGCCTACAGGAACTTTTATGCAAGCGCCTGTGGCAGTGACCTCCATATCCTTTTCAAGTCCGTCGCTTGAAGCAAGCATGATAGCTCTGACAGTGTTGTTGCCAAGCTGCTGAGCCACTTCCATGACCTTTGTCTTGCCGTCAAGCTGTACAGTAAGAGCGTCCTTTATCATAGGTAGCTTACCGTTTTCAAATTCAACGTCAACGACAGGTCCCATTATTTCAACGATCTTTCCTTTTTCCATTTTAATCTCAACACCTTTCCCGAAAGCCTTAACTCTCGTCCTTTTGAGCATTTGCTCCGCTGACGATCTCGGTTATCTCCTGTGTGATAGCCGCCTGTCTTGCTCGGTTATACTGCAATGACAGCTCCTTTATCATCTCTGAAGCACTTGTGGTAGCACCGCTCATGGCGGTCATTCTGGCATTCTGCTCACTGGAGAACGCCTCTACCAAAACGCCGAATATAAGACCTTTCATGTAGTTCGGCACAAGATGATCCATTACCTTTTCAGGACTTGGTCTGAATGTTACGATATCGTGATCCTGCTTTTGCAGAGGGTGTTCAAAGTCCTCACGCTCCAGCGGAAAAAGCTTGAGCATCTCAGGCTCCATATCCATGGAATTTATCATCTTGGTGTAAATAACATAAACCTCGTCAAGATATTTTCTCTCAAAAAGATCTGTGACAGTTTCGGCGATCGCCCTCGCCCTGTAAAGGGTAGGATTTTGAGCCGTGTAAAGGAACTCAGCGTCGATGGTCACGTTCTTTCTTGAAAAATAATGTCTTCCGATCTGTCCCACAACGAAAAGGCAGGTGTTCTTGTGCTTAGCCATTTCCTGCTCTGCAAGCTTTAAAACGTTGTGGTTATAAGCTCCTGCCAGACCCTTGTCGGCTGTTACCACTATGTAGCCTATCATTTTGTCCTCAGGCTTTTTCTCCTCACGCTGGTCGAAATACTTGTGCTCGAACTCAGGTGTGTGGAGCAGTATGTGGTGAATGGTAGACTGGAGCTTTTCAAAGTAAGGCTCGGTGTTTTCAAGCCTTTTCTTGGCTTTTTTCAGATTTGAGGAAGAGATAAGGTACATAGCGTTTGTGATCTTCATGATCTCGCTTACGCTTGCGATCCTTTCTCTTATCTCTCTCATTCCTGCCATGCCTTATGCCTCCTTTCGGTGCAGAGCCTTTATCTGCCCTGCTTAAATTCCTTTGCGGCAGCAACTATCTTTGCGTCAAGCTCGTCTGTCATGACCTTTTTGTCGTTTATCTCGGCAATGATATCGCTGTGATTTGCCTCAAAGTAGGAAAGCATATCGAGAGTGAATTTTCTTATCTCCTTAACAGGCACGTCAAGCAAAAGCTTGTGCTGTGCGCAACAGAGGATAATTACCTCCTCGTGCATTGAATAAGGGTGATAGAGCGGCTGTTTAAGTATCTCAACGAGCCTGTGACCATGGTCGAGAAGCTCCTGCGTTGTCTTATCAAGCTCAGAGCTGAACTGTGTGAACACTTCCATTTCTCTGAACTGTGCAAGGTCGATACGCAGATTGCCTGATACTTTCTTTACTATCTTGGTCTGTGCCGCACCGCCTACGCGGGATACTGAAAGACCAACGTTTACAGCAGGTCTTACGCCTGAGAAGAACAGCTCTGTTTCAAGGAAGATCTGTCCGTCTGTGATAGAAATAACGTTTGTAGGGATATATGCGGAAACGTCGCCCGCCTGTGTTTCGATTATAGGCAGGGCAGTGATAGAACCGCCGCCGTGAGCGTCGTCAAGTCTGCATGAACGCTCCAGAAGTCTTGAATGAAGATAGAATACATCTCCAGGGTAAGCCTCACGTCCCGGAGAACGTTTCAGAAGCAGGCTCATTGCTCTGTATGCAACTGCGTGCTTTGAAAGGTCATCGTATACTATAAGAACGTCCTTGCCCTTATCCATGAAATATTCAGCCATTGCTGTGCCTGCGTATGGGCATATGTACTGCAAAGGCGCAAGGTCGCTGGCCATAGCTGTTACAACTATGGTATAATCCATAGCACCATGCTTTTTAAGATCCTCAACGAACTTTGCAACTGTGGAAGCTTTTTGTCCGATAGCCACATATACGCATATCATATCCTTGCCCTTTTGGTTAAGAATGGTATCAAGAGCAATGGAAGTTTTACCTGTCTGACGGTCGCCTATGATAAGCTCACGCTGACCTCTGCCGATAGGGAACATTGAGTCGATAGAAAGTATACCTGTTTCCAGAGGCACTGTAACAGACTTTCTGTTGCAAACGCCTGCGGCTTCACGTTCGATAGGGTAATAATCGTCATACTCTATCTCGCCCATGCCGTCGATAGGAGCGCCCAGAGCGTCAACAACTCTGCCCAGAAGCTTTTCGCCAACGCCGACACCTGCCCTTTTCTTTGTTCTGACTACCTTTGAACCTTCCGTAAGACCATGGTCAGAGCCAAGAAGAACGCAGCCGAGAGTTTTTCTCTCCACATTCTGAACTATTCCTTTAACGCCTGTTTCAAATTCAACAAGCTCACCATACATTGCATGATTAAGACCGTAAATATTTACGATACCGTCATTTATGGATATTATCCTGCCTGTTTCGTTGACCTGAGTTTTCGCCTCAAAGTCAGCTATCTCACTTTTAAGCACCGAGATAATATCGCTTCTGCTTGAACCTGCCAAGCCGTTCACCTCCCTGATATCCTGTTCTGCAAAGCTTTTATCATACCCTGAACGCTCTTGTCATACTCGACCCCGTTCACTTCAAGACGATAGCCGCCCATAAGGGCTTCGTCGGTATTCACTTCCAGCAGAACATCGCTCACGCCGTATTTCTTTTTCAGCGTTTCTTTTATTTTATCCGTCTGTGCCTTTTCAGGCGGGCAGACGCAGTAAAGCTCAGCTTTAAGTATATTTTTGCTTTTGAGGACTTCATCGTCATATGCGTCAAAAATGTCCATGATGTTATCCATGTGACCCCACTGACACATGACCTTGAGAAAGTTTCTCATGTCCTCAGGAAAAAGCCTGTCTATAACTTTTTCCTTTTCCTTTATTTCCACAGCAGGGCTTGCAAGAGCGTCCTTAAGCTCGTCACAGCTTTCAAAAAGCTCTCTTGAAGCCTTTACGCTCTCAGCCTTTGGCGAAAGCTCAAAAAGCACTCTGCCGCAGACTTCCTCGGGATAAAAGATCATTTGGCAGCACCTACCTCGGAGAGAAATTCATCAACAGTTTCTCTGTCGGAGTCGCCTCCCACATTTTTCTTAATGACCTTAGCAGCCGCCAGTATAGCAAGGTCTGCGATCTGGTATTTTGCGTCGTCCATAGCCTTTTCCTTTTCGTTTGCAATGGACTTTTCAGCTTCTTTCATTATCTTAGCAGACTCGGCTCTTGCATTTTCAAGCATAAGGTCGCATTCTCTGCCTGCCTGTGCTTTAGCCTTGTTTGTTATCTCAACAGCCTGACTGTGTGCGTCGGCTATCTCAGCTTCATAGTCAGTTTTCATTTTTTCAGCGTCCGCCTTAGCCTGTGCCGCACCGTCAAGGTCGCTTTGTATCTTAGCAGACCTCTCGTCCATTATTTTGCACACGGGCTTGAAAAGAAACTTTTTAAGGAGCAGATACAGTACCAGCAGATTTATTATTACCCATACCAAACTTATATCAAGACTTATCATAGCTATGCTCCTTTCATAAAGATGTTTTGTTTTATTACTTCAGGAAGAAGATGATAAGGATAGCTACGATAAGACCGTAAATAGCGGTCGCCTCTGCAAGTGCGCAGCCGAGAAGCAGTGAGCTTCTTATATCCTTTTTAGCTTCAGGCTGTCTTGCGATAGACTCTGTTGCCTTTCCTGTTGCAAGACCTATTCCGATACCTGCGCCTATACCTGTAATAACGGCTACAGCCGCACCAATTGCTACTAACATGATATATACCTCCGTTTTTATTCTTTTACTTTTCTACGCTTATTCTCTTACTTCAGGAAGAAGATGATAAGGATAGCTACGATAAGGCCGTAGATAGCTGTTGCCTCTGCAAGTGCGCAGCCGAGAAGCAGTGAGCTTCTTATATCCTTTTTAGCCTCAGGCTGTCTTGCGATAGACTCTGTTGCTTTTCCTGTTGCGATACCTATTCCGATACCTGCTCCTATTCCTGTAATAACGGCTACAGCCGCACCGATTGCTACTAACATAGATCATACCTCCGAATTTCTGTTATCTTAGTCGTCGTCCTCTATTGCTTCATTTATGAACAGGGACGTGAGGAACACGAAAACATATGCCTGAATGAAGCCGTCGAAAATATCAAAGTATGCCGAGAATGCCAGCGGTATCACTATCGGGCAAACGGCGTCGATAAGCTCCATGATGATATAAGACGCAAGCACGTTTCCGAAAAGTCGCATACAAAGCGACAGCGGTCTGATAACAAGCTCCATTACATTCAGCGGAGCGATTATCGCCACAGGTTTGGCAAAGCTTTTCAGCCAGCCCTTTGTTCCTTTTGCTCTTATTCCTGCAACCTCCACAAGCACAATGCTCATGATCGCAAGTCCTGCGGTAACATTCAAGTCTTTTGTAGGCGGTGTAAAGCCCAGCAGACCGATGATGTTCGCAAAGCCTATGTAGATAATGACAGTTGCAAGGAACGGAAAATACGCCATACCCTTTTCTCCAAGCTGTTCTCTGAAGAAATCTCTGAGAAAGCCTACGAATGATTCAAGCATCATCTGTTTCCTGTCAGGGATAAGTTTAAGGTTTCTTGTGAGAAGTATTGAAGCTATCACAAGTATCGCCATTATTATCCATGTTACCACGCAGGACACAGGAACGGGTATGCCTCCGAAAATCGGTATCCTGAAAGCTACTTTGTTTTGCATAGCTTCGGAAAGATTTTCGGAAATTCTCTCCAGCATTTTATCACCTCCAAAAAAATAAAACCAATAAGAATGCCAGCCTCATAAGAGTATAATAAGGTCCACACCGTTTACCCCCTCAGCGGTCGAATGCAATCGTCATTGATTTTATCATGATAAAACTATTTTTTGTATGCGTCCCCCTATGGGCGCAGTGATGTAAGACTTGCTTTTTGTCTACGAACATATTATAATACAATCATAAGCATATGTCAAATAGATATTTTCTATTGTAAACATACTCATAGTGTATGGATAGAGAGGAGAGAAACGGTTTATGAGAGAAATAAATTTCGAGCATTATAAGATATTCTATTATGTGGCAAAGTTCCAGAACATAACAATGGCGGCGAACTATCTGTTTTTGTCGCAGCCGAGCATAAGCCGATGCGTAAAAAATCTTGAGGACGAGCTTGGGTGCAAGCTTTTTGTGCGGTCAAAAAAGGGTGTAGAGCTGACAACGGGCGGAGAGATGCTCTTTAAGCATATATCCATAGCCTGCAAGCATATATTCTCGGCAGAGGAGGAGCTTGCGCTGATAAGCGAGCGTGACAGGGCGATAGTAAGGCTTGGAGGAAGCGAGGTGGCGCTGCAAAGCTTTCTTATCGACCGAATAGTAGAGTTTCACAGAGAACACCCGAAGATACAGATAAAGATAGACAGTATGTCCACCCCTGACGCTATAGAAGCGTTGAGGGCAAATCTAATAGACGTGGCGGTAGTTACCTCGCCGTTTGCAGACAAAACGGGGCTTAACATAAATGTGATAAAGAAGCTTCAGGATATCGTTGCCGCAGGAAACGGTTTTTCCTATCTTAAAGACAAGGAGATATCCCTGCATGAGCTTGTGAAATATCCTCTTATCTGTCTTAAAAACACCACCACCACCAGAAACTATCTTGACCATATATTCAGACAGCACAATCTGCTTTTGCGACCTGATATTGAGCTTACGTCCATAAACTTTGTAATGCCAATGGTAAAGAACAATCTTGGCATAGGCTTCATGCAGTATGCCACCACCAAGGCGGAGATAGAGGCAGGGAACATTTTCAGAGTGAACACAAAAGAGCAGATACCGCCAAGGAGCATCTGTGCGGTGACGGCTTCCCAGTATGAAACTCCCGAGCCTGTGCAGAGGTTCATTGACAGCCTGCTTGAAAAGGAAAGCGTGAATATATAAAAGCAATTTGGGGCGTTGGTGACAGCGTCCTTTTTGTGCTATAGAATAGAACAAAGCGGTGAAGAGTTTTACGCTCCGACACCGCTTTGTTTTGCTTTTTACAGCTCCATTATATATTTTTCCGCAGAAGAAAGTGCGTTTGCACCGTCTGCCGCTGCTGTTATTACCTGCCTTAGAGGTGTAGTACGGACATCTCCTGCCACAAAAAGACCCTTTGCAGTGGTGATCCCGTCCTCGCCAGCTTTCACATATCCGCTTTCGTCAAGCTCGCAAACGCCCTCTAAAGCTTGTGTATTCGGCACGCTTCCGATTGCGCAGAACACTCCGTCCACGGCAATGTTCTTTTCCTCGCCGTTTTGCGTATAGGTAACGCCCTCTGCATTTTCGCCGCCTGTTACCTCTTTTATAACTGCACTCATAACAGGCACGATATTATCTGTTTCAGCGACCTTTTTCTGCAAAGCTTTATTTGCTCTGAACTCGTCACGTCTGTGGATAAGGTAAACAGTTTTTGCAAGCTTTGAAAGATAAAGTGCGTCACCAAGTGCAGTATCTCCTCCACCCACAACAGCCACAACTTTATCCTTATAGAAGAAGCCGTCGCACACTGCGCAGTAAGAAATGCGCTGTTTCTCACCGCCTGCCACGTCAAGATGGCGATATGAAGTACCTGCGGTGTAAATAACAGTTTTTCCTTCTTTTACAGAGCCGTCCTTGAATATGACCTTCCAGCCCTCGGCTGTTTTCTCAAAGCTTTCAGCCTCACCCTCGTAAAACTCAGCACCAAGAGTTTCAGCCTGCTCTCTGAACTTTTCTCCAAGGTCATAGCCGTTTATGCCGTAAAGACCCGGGTAGTTCTCAACTCTGTCTGTAACAGATATCTGACCTGTACCCATGTAGTCCTTTTCGCACACCAGTGCGGAAAGCATTGCTCTGCCTGCATATATCGCCGCAGTAAGCCCCGCAGGACCACTGCCTATTATTATAACGTCATACATAAAAAACACATCCTTTATATATAGTATACACTCTCTGTCCCTAATTATAAAATGAAAACCGACTTTTGTCAATCAGATGTAATACATAGGCTCTGAAACGTTCTCTACTGACTTTTTATTATAGAAGTCAACGAGCTGTCTGAGGGTGATAGACTCAGTGTAGCTTTTCAGCTTGTTCTCTAATCTCAGCCATATATAATCGTCAAGCACCTGTGCAAATTCTGTGTTTTCGTCATTTACTACCGCAACATCGCTTCCAAGCACCGATGGGTCGAGAGCGTCGATTATTTCTTTGAGTGTTATCTTCTCTGGCTTTTTGTTGAGTATATATCCGCCCCTAGAGCCTTTTATGCCTTTTATGAGCCTTGCCTGCCTCAGAGAAGTAAGCACCTGCTCAAGATATTTTCCTGAAAGTCCACGTCTTTCTGCCACGCTGTATACTGTCACTGTTTCGCCGTTTTCTGAGTTCATTGCAATGTCTGCAATGGCAATTATGCCACATTCTACTTTTGTTGAAATTTTCATTTCTGCACCTCCCTAGAAATGACAATCTTATCATTTCTCATGCTTTTTATACTTGTCCTATTATTCATAGTAATCCTATCAACATAATATATTTTATACTTTTTTGAGCAAACTGTCAAGAGTTTTCATAAAAATAAGGGCATATTTTAAAAGAAATGTTAAATCTATAGTAATCCTATTGACTTTATATGATTTATGTTGTATAATATCTACAGTAACAAAGAACATCGCACCTTGACAGGCTTGCGGTGATAGCTATATAATAAGAAAACAGGGGGCGTTTCCTTTGAAATTCAATACAAAATTGCTCCATGGCGGATTTGAACCTGAGAAAACAACAGGCTCAACGCTCACTCCGATATATCAGGTGAGTGCCTTTGCGCAGGAGTCGGCTGAGCAGCTTGAAAAAGTATTCAATAATAAAGCACCGGGATATGCTTACACAAGAATAAGCAACCCGACAGTAGCGGCTTTTGAGAACCGAATGAATACCCTTGAAAAAGGTGTTGGTGCAGTGGCGTGTTCATCAGGCATGGCGGCTGTTACAATGTCGCTTCTGAACATTCTTGAAGCAGGGGACGAGATAATATGCGGTGCAGGTCTTTTCGGCGGCACTATCGACCTTTTCGGCGACCTTGCGGCATTCGGTATCAAGACCAAGTTCGTAAAGCACGTTACAAAAGAGGAAATAGCCCCTATTATAAATAGTAAGACCAAAGCGGTCTTTGCCGAGCTTATCGGAAACCCTAATCTTGAAATAGTTGATATAAAGTCGGTGGCTGACCTTGCCCATGAAAACGGTGCGGTGTTTATTCTTGACAGTACAACGGCTACACCTTATCTTATAAATCCATTTGATTACGGTGCCGATATCGTGGTACATTCCACGTCAAAGTATATAAACGGCGGAGGAAATTCCATAAGCGGCGTTATAATCGACAGCGGAAACTTCAAATGGGATTATGACAAATTCAAGGGTCTAGTTGAGTATAAGAAATTCGGGAAGTTTGCTTATATCGCAAAGCTGAGAAACGGCATATGGAGAAATGTTGGCGGCTGTCTTGCTCCGATGAACGCATTTATGAACAGCGTGGGACTTGAAACACTGGGTCTTAGAATGGAGCGATGTTGCCATAACGCTTTGAAGCTTGCGGAGTTCTTTGAAAGCTGTGAGGGCATTGAAGTGAACTATCCTGCACTGAAAGCCAGCCCGTTCTATGACCTTTGTCAGGAAGAACTTGGCGGCAAGGGCGGTGCTATACTCACCATAAGAGCAGGTTCAAAGGAAAGAGCCTTCAAGCTTATAAACGGCTTGAAGCTTGCAACAAATGCAACTAATATCGGAGATACAAGAACGCTCGTTATACACCCTGCAAGTACGATCTACGCTCACGGAAGCGAGGAGCAGAAGATAAACGCAGGCGTGTTCGGCGACACAATCAGGATAAGCGTCGGAATAGAGGACACATCGGATCTGATCGAGGACTTTAAACAGTCCATAGAAAAACTTTAGGAGGAATTTACTATGGCAGTTGACTACGCAACACTTAAAAAAGGCGGTTTTATGCGCCAGAAGCAGAAGAATAATTTTTCACTTAGACTTAGAGTTGTGGGCGGAAACCTTACGGCAAAACAGCTTGCAACTATTGCAGAGGTGTCTGATAAATACGGCGAGGGCTATGTTCATCTTACATCACGTCAGAGCGTTGAGATACCTTTTATAAAGCTTGACGATATCGACGAGGTAAAGGCGGCTCTTGCAAAGGGCGACGCAGAGCCGGGCGTGTGCGGACCGAGAGTAAGAACTATCACAGCCTGTCAGGGTGCTGCTGTCTGTCCAAGCGGCTGTATAGATACATACGCTCTTGCAAAGGAGCTTGACGAAAGATATTTCGCAAGGGAGCTTCCTCACAAGTTCAAGTTCGGCATCACAGGCTGTCAGAACAACTGCCTTAAAGCGGAAGAAAATGACGTTGGTATCAAGGGCGGCATAAAGGTCGAGTGGCGTGAAGCTGATTGTATCAGCTGTGGCGTGTGCGTAAAGGCTTGCCGTCAGGGTGCGCTTACAATGGAGGACGGAAAGATAGTCCTTGACAAAGAGAAGTGCAATTTCTGCGGACGCTGTTTTAAGGCTTGTCCTACAGAAGCGTGGGATACTATCCATGGCTATATAGTTTCATTCGGCGGACTTTTCGGCAACCATATCAACAAGGGCGAAACTGTTATCCCATTTATCGAGGATAAGGAAACTCTTATGAAGATTTGCGATACCGCTATACAGTTCTTTGATGATAACGCAAAAGCTGGCGAAAGATTCAAGTTCACTATCGACAGAGTGGGCAGAGAGAAATTTACAAATACTATACTGGAGGTTTATAACAATGGCTGATTTTAAAATAGACGATACAGTGGATATCACCACAGTGGTTTGCCCGACAACATTTGTCAAGGCAAAGGTAGCTCTTGAGGAGCTTGACGACGGACAGATTCTTTCCATTAAAATGAATGACGGCGAGCCTGTTCAGAACGTTCCAAGAAGCATTAAAGAAGAGGGTCACAAGATATTGAAGCTCATTGACAATGAGGACGGCACTTATGACCTTATCGTACAAAAGGTGGGAGATTAATGTCAGTAAGAGCAAATAAGGATACTTTCGAGAGCGAGATAAACGAGGCAGAAAAGCTTGTTATCGCAGATTTCTATTCAGATTCCTGCGTTCCATGCAAGCGAATGTCACCGCTTCTTGCGGAAACTGAGGAGGAGAACCCTGAGAGCATAAAGCTTGTGAAGCTCAACATCAACTTTGACGGGGAAACTGCTCAGAAATATAACGTCACAAGCGTTCCGACACTTGTGTTCTTCAAGGACGGAGCAGAAAAAGCAAGACTTACGGGAGCTGTAAAGAAAGCACAGCTCACCGAAACAATAAATTCAATAGATTAAGGAGAAATGTATCATGACTATAACAGTAGCAGGCAATAAAAAGGACGTTGCAGAGGGTCTTACAGTGGCACAGCTCGTTATCGACGAGAACGTTGAAACACCACAGTACGTTACAGTAACTATCAATGACGAATTTGTAGAGAGCGGTGCTTTTGAAAGCACAGTTCTTAAAGACGGCGACGTTGTAGAATTTCTTTATTTCATGGGAGGCGGACAGTAATGGCATTTACAGACGAACAGATCGAGCGTTACTCACGCCACATCATTCTTAAAGAAGTTGGCGCAAAGGGACAGAAAAAGCTTCTTAACGCAAAGGTTCTTATAATAGGCGCAGGCGGACTTGGCGCACCTGCCGCTATGTATCTTGCCGCAGCAGGCGTTGGAACTATCGGCATTGCAGACGCGGACGAGGTAGATCTTTCAAATCTGCAAAGACAGATCATCCACACAACTCAGGACGTTGGCAAGGCAAAGGTTCTTTCCGCAAAGGAAACAATGGAGGCTATCAACCCTGACGTCAAGGTGAATACATACCGCACCTTTATCGACAGCGAGAACATCATGGATATAATCAAGGACTATGATTTCGTTATCGACGGCACTGATAATTTCCCTGCAAAGTTCCTTATTAATGACGCCTGCGTAATGGCTAAAAAGCCATTTTCACACGCTGGTATCATCAGATTTAAGGGTCAGCTCATGACCTATGTTCCAGGTCAGGGACCATGCTATAGATGTGTGTTCAAGAACCCACCTCCGAAGGACGCTGTTCCTACTTGCAAGCAGGCAGGCGTTATCGGTGCAATGGGCGGTGTTATCGGAAGTTTGCAGGCAATGGAAGCTATCAAGTATATCCTTGGTGTAGGCGACCTTCTCACAGGCTATCTGCTTACTTATGACGCACTTAAAATGGAGTTCAGAAAGGTAAAGCTCCCACAGGATACAAAGGGCTGTGCAGTATGCGGTGAAAACCCTACTATCACAGAGCTTATCGACTATGAACAGGCAGAATGTGACGGTGTACATTTATGATAAAACTCAGCAAAAGCGATTATGAAAAGATACTGCACCACGCTGAAAGCGAGCTTCCGAATGAGGCCTGCGGTCTTATCGGCGGAGTAAAAGAGGGCAGTGACAAGATAATAAAAAAGGTCTATCTTCTCACGAACATAGACCACTCAAACGAGCATTTTTCTCTTGACCCTAAGGAGCAGCTTGCTGCTATCAAGGATATGAGAGCAGAGGGACTTGTTCCTCTGGGCAACTGGCACTCACACCCTGAGTCACCTTCTCGTCCTTCTGATGAGGACAAAAGGCTTGCTTATGACAAGACAGCAAGCTATATGATACTCTCACTTATGAACAGAGATGAGCCTGTGCTCAATTCTTTCCATATCGAGGGAACAGATTCAACAAAAGAGGAACTTGTGATAGAATAGCAAAAAGTAGGGGCGAACAGCGTTCGCCCGCAATTCGCCCCCCTCTCGTTTCGTAAGACACAAACAAAAAGCAGTACCCCAACAGGTACTGCTTTTATTATTTCATCATGCAGATCAAACGGGTGAACGCTGTTCGCCCCTGCAAATGTATCAGCATATTTGCGTGTGAAAAACTTATGAAGCCTTTGCGCTCTTTCTGACTTCTGTGTAGCCTGCCGGTGAAGGTATCTCGTAATCGTCAGTTGAGTTTATCGCTCTCATCATGCCTGCGATAAGGTCAGGCTGTGTGATAGTGTAGTCAAATCTGTTTATGATGCCAAAGCCCTTGTTGCCGTTGTAGCCGTTGTCCCAGTATACACAAACAACGCCGTTTTTCTTTGCCGCCTTGATAAGATATTCAGACCAGTAGCGTCTGAACTCATTGTAGTCTGCAAACTTTTCTGTCTTGTCCTGTGCGCCAAATTCGCCGATAACAACAGGATAACCCTGACTTACAAACTTCTCGTTAAGAAGTGCCATTTGGCTGTCAACATAATCCTCCTGACCCCAGTTGTCATAATTCTTTACCGCATATTTGCCCCACTGAGTTTTTGCGGTCTTGTTCTCGTCAATAGTGAAATTGAATGGGTCATAATAGTGAACTGATATCATGATACGCTTGCCGTCAGCCTTGCAGCCGTTGTCGGTCGGTATCTTGAAGTTGTAATCATCACCTGCTGTGTATTCGATATTGGTGTTCCAACCAGGGAGAAGCAGCCAGCGTTTTTCATTGTTCGAGCCTGTTGCTCTCACTGAGTCAACAAATATCTGATTGTATGCGTTGATGTTTTCATAAGCATTGGCGTCAGGCTTGCCGTAATCGTTGTTGAATTCCTCGTTCATGGACTCGAAGATAAGGTGCTGGTCATAGTCCTTGAAACGGTCTGCTATCTGAGTCCAAACCTTGCCGTACTTGTCCTTTATCTCGGTCTGCTTGTCATCGTCTTCAGCACAAAGCAACCAACTGTGGTCAACAGTGTAATATCCGTCGCCGTGCATATTCACTATAGCGAACATATCGTTGTCAACAACATAGTCAACGACCTCCTGAACTCTGTCCAGCCAGTCAGTGTCTATCTTGTAGTCAGGACCGTCGCCTATCATGTCAAGATAAGAAACAGGTATTCTTACTGTCTTGAAGCCCTGCGCCTTGACAGTGTCGATAAGCTCTTTGGTTATCTCAGGGTTGCCCCAGCAAGTTTCGCTGGGAAGTCCGCCGCTTGAAGCTTCAAGCTGATTGCCTAAGTTCCAGCCAAGCCCCATGGCTTCTGTTATCTGTGTCTGGTCAAGCTCTGTCCACTTCTTTGCAGTGTCTTTTGCCTCGCTGTCGGAGTTTTTTCCGCAGCCTGCCACAGCCGCTGTCATAACTCCTGCCAGCAGCAGAGCCGCAGCTCTCGATATGAATTTTCTCATTTTTATATAACCTCTTTCCTTTTTGCGTATGTAAACGATTAACGCTAATGACTATTATAGCACACTGCACAAATTTTTTCAATAGTGAAAAGAAAATTTTATTATGTGGTTGAAATGAGAAATAAGTGGCTGCATATTGCCTGCTGCGGCGAATATCCATATAAATAAGCATTTGCACTTGATTTTGTAATATTATGTGTTATAATAGTAGATAAACTTATAAGTTTACTTTGGTAAACAAAAGGGGATATTCATATGTCAGCACTTCTTATAAGATTATTCATAAAAGACAGAGATAACGTGAAAGATAAAAACGTCCGAAAAAAATATGGCTACCTAGGCTCATGTACTGGTATAGTCCTTAATATTATGCTTTTCCTCGGAAAGCTTATCGCAGGACTTGTGTCAGGGGCTGTGTCCGTTATGGCGGACGCCTTCAATAACTTGTCCGACGCCGGCTCGTCTATAATGTCGCTGGTTGGCTTTAAAATGGCGGCCAAAGCCGCAGACGAAGATCACCCTTTCGGTCATGGCAGAATGGAGTATATCTCAGGTCTTGTCATTTCGTTTATTATAATGATGATGAGCATTGAGCTTGGAAAATCTTCTTTTTCAAAGATCTTTGCCCACGATAAGCTTAGCTTCTCTACTATGACTTTCGTTATCTTAGCCTGCTCAGTGGCTGTCAAGCTTTGGATGTGGTATTTCTATAGAAAGCTTGGCAAGAAGATAAACTCCACCTCGCTTTTCGCCTCTGCCGCTGACAGTCTTTCAGATTGCGCCGCAACAGGAGCTGTTATGCTTGCAATGGTATTCTCTGCGTTCACAGACATAAACATAGACGGCTATATGGGCGTTCTCGTTGCTCTCTTTATCTTCCGCTCAGGCTTTATGACCTGTAAGGACAGCGTTTCGCCGCTTCTCGGCTCAAAGCCTGATAAGGAGTTCGTTCAGGATATCGTTGACACTGCAATGAGCTTTCCTGAGATAATCGGTATCCATGATCTGCTTATACATGATTATGGTGTAGGGAATACCGTTATCTCTTTTCATGCTGAAGTGCCATGCGAAATGGACTTTATGGCGGCTCATGAGCTTATAGACGATCTTGAGGATAGCATGAAAGAAAAATATCACTGCGCAGTGTCTATACATATGGATCCGGTGGCAGATCATGACGAGCAAACTATCGAAACTAAAAAGATAGTAACAGACGTTGTTAAGTCTATCGATCAGTGCTTGTCAATACACGATTTCAGAATGACAAAGGGAGAAAACCGTGAAAATCTTATCTTTGACGTGGTAGTGCCTTTTGATTTCAGACTTTCAGACAGCGAGGTAAAAGCAAAAATATCAAAACGGCTCACAGAATTTGACGGAAGATATAACGCTGTTATAAATGTTGATAAGGGCGATACATTATAATAAAAAGGGCTTGCTTTTTTTCGCAGGATTGGTTATAATATAGGTATAACGCAAAGCGTTTGCGGTGCGTGGTCTATCATGATAGGAGGAATATAAAATGGCATTCACAGTTACAAAGGATACTATTATAGGCGATATAATGGACGCTGATGAAAATACAGCACCATACTTTATGGAAATGGGTATGCACTGTCTGTTCTGCCCTGCGTCAAGAGGCGAAACTCTTGAAGAGGCTTGTGCTGTTCATGGCGTTCCTGTTGAGGAAATGCTCGAAAAGCTCAACAAGCATTTTGCAGAATAAGCGTTTGGAACTATTTTCGCCGCCCAGCCGCCTTTTCAGGGGGCGAGCGGCGATTTTTTTCTTTGGAGGAAAGCTTTGGATAAAAGACTTGTGACCTGTGCAAAGCTTTGTACGGGAGATTTTGTATGCGACGTGGGGACAGATCACGGCTATCTGCCCTGCTTTATGATAAAGGAAAATATGTGCAAAAAAGCTCTCGCCTGTGATGTTGCACCAATGCCGCTAAAGTCGGCTGAGGAGCATATCAATCGTGAGGGGCTTTCAGACCGCATTGGAACGGTACTTTCAGACGGGCTTGACAATGTTCCCCCGGAGGGCATAACAGACGTTGTTATGGCGGGCATGGGCGGTGAGCTTATTGCAAGGCTTCTGGAAAAATGTCCGTGGGTGAAAAACAGCGTAAACCTCGTTTTACAGCCTATGACAAAATGGGATGTGCTTAGAAAGTGGCTTTATGACAACGGCTTTGAGGTAAAAAAAGAGCTTGCCTGCACAGAGGGTCAGTTTGCATATTCTGTTATGCAGGCGGTGTATACAGGCAAAACGCCGTCCTATGTTTGCGACGACAGATATTTGCAGTTCGGCTTTGTTAAGCCTGAGGGCGAGGGGAAAGAGTATATCGCAAGGCAGGCAAAAAGAATTTTTGTCGCAGGCAGCGGAATGATGAAGTCCGAGGACAAAAAAGAGCTGGGTGAAAGGCTTGTTAAGCTTGCACAGAGCGAGCTTGACAGACTTTGACACACAAAAAGGAGCTGACAAAAATGACGACAGTTTATGATATTTATAGTTTTATAGAGGATTTAGCCCCATACCGCCTGCAGGAGGGCTATGACAACAGCGGTCTTAACGTGGGGGAAATGTCCGCAGAGGTAAGGAGCGTGCTGGTGGCACTGGATTGCACCGCTGAGGTGGCAAGAGAGGCCTGTCAGCGTGACTTTGACCTTGTTCTCACCCACCACCCTGTTATTTTCAGAGGACTAAAGACCCTCGTGCCGAACGACCCTGCTGTGATACTTGCGGCAGGGGGAAAGAACGCTCTTTCCATGCACACAAATTTCGACTCCGCAGAGGGCGGAATGAATGACGTGCTTTGCAAAATGCTTGGTCTAAAACCCGAGAGCGCTTTGCATGAAGAGCATGGCGTTGGCTGTGGATATGTCTGCGAGTGTGACGGCATGAATGTTCGTGAGCTTGCACAGAGAGCAAAGGACGTTCTCGGCTGTAGAGTAGTCCGTTTCAGCGGCGGCGAGCGTGAGATAAGGCGTGTGGGAGTATGCTCAGGTTCAGGCGGTTCGTTCCTTGCTGACACCGCAGAAAAAGGCTGTCAGGTGCTTTTGACAGGTGACGTGAAGCATGACGTTTTTATGGACGGCGGGAATATGGGCGTTTCTGTTATAGACGCAGGTCATTTCTATACGGAAAATATCTTCTGCGAGTTTATCTCCAACGAGCTGAAAAACAAGTTCAGCGGTCTTAGAGTAGAGATAGCCGTAAGCAACAGGGATATAGTTGAAGTAATATAAAAAGCAGGTAAGTAAAATGGCATTGGACGGAATTTATCTGAGCTTGCTCAGAAAAGAATTTGACCCTCTTATTGACGGCAGGGTGGATAAGATACACCAGCCCTCACGAGAGGAGCTTATAATGACTATCCGCACTAAAGAGGGTGCGCAGAAGCTTATGTTCAGCACAGGTGCAGGCTCGGCAAGGGTTCATATAACAACGGCGGATATAGAAAATCCGAAAACACCGCCTATGTTCTGTATGCTCATGAGAAAGCATCTTGCAGGGGGCAGACTCACTGCCATTAGGCAGGACGGCTTTGAGCGTATACTTTTCTTTGACTTTGAAGCCACCAACGAAATGGGCGACAGGGTGAATCTCACACTTGCGGCGGAGATAATGGGCAGGCGTTCAAATCTTATCCTCTATCATGAGGACGGCAGGATAATAGACAGCATAAAGCGTGTGGGACAGGAAATGTCATCAGTGAGAATGGTTCTTCCCGGTGCGCAGTATACTTTGCCCCCAAGAGAGCAAAGGCTGAATCTTCTTGACTGCACAAAGGAAGAGCTTTTGGCAAAGATAGCTGAAAATCCCACGGCGGAGCTTTCAAAGGCAATAATGAAAACGCTTGAGGGCATTTCGCCAGTGTTCGCAAGGGAAGCTGTGTTCTTTGCGGCAAGAGGTGCTGAGATAACAGCCGAACAGCTAAGCGGCGACACTGCGGACAGGCTGTGGTTTTATTTCTCGAAAGTCCGTGACAGCATAAATGAGGGCACTAACGTCTACACAGTGCTGAAAACAAAAGAGGGCAATCTGAAAGATTTCTGCTTCTGCGATATCACGCAGTATGGTGCGCTCATGGTGACAAAAAGCTTTGAGTCGCCAAGTGTTCTTCTGGACTATTTCTATGCGGAGAGGGACTCCCTTTCAAGAATAAAGCAGAAAGCCAACGACCTTTTCAAGCTTCTTATAAACACCTCCGAGAGAACTCAAAGGCGTGTGCAAAATCAGCGTGAGGAGCTTAAAGAGTGCAAGGACAGGGAAAAATACCGCATTTACGGTGACCTTATCACTTCAAATCTCCATGCGCTCCAAAAGGGCATGGCATATGCCGAGGTGCAGGACTTTTATGACGAGAACTGCCCTACAGTGAAGATACCACTTGACAAAAGGCTTACGCCAACACAGAACGCTCAGAAGTATTATAAGGAGTACAGAAAGCTCGACACCGCAGAGAAAAAGCTCACTGTGCTTATTGCAGAGGGCGAGCAGGAGGTCAAGTATCTGGATTCTGTTTTCGATTCTCTAACGAGGGCGCAGACGGAGGGAGATATAGCCGAGCTTCGTGAGGAGCTTTTTCAGGAGGGCTATGTAAAGCGCTCAAAGTTCAAGGGCAAGCCTCCAAAGGCTCTGCCGCCTATAAGATACCGTTCTTCTGACGGCTACGAAATAAGGGTAGGCAGGAACAATAAACAGAACGACCGCCTTACCTGCAAGGAAGCAGAGAAAACTGACCTTTGGCTCCACGTCAAAGATATCACAGGAAGCCACGTTATCGTCACCTGCGACGGAGAAATGCCACCTGACAGGACAATAGAGGAAGCGGCAATAATCGCCGCCTGCAACTCAAAGGGAAGAAATTCCTCCAGAGTGGACGTTGACTACACTTTCATAAGAAACGTGAAAAAGCCAAACGGCTCAAAGCCGGGCATGGTTATTTTTACAAACAACTATACTATCACTGTCAAGCCTGACGCGGAGCTGGAGGAGAAACTGAGGGTATAGTCTGAAACTATATCCAACAAAGTTTCAGCCTATGAGTTTATGAAAATGCCACAAAAACGGTGTTGCATCGGACTTATTAGTGGTGTAAAAAGGTTATTGAATAATCCATAGCGATATGGTATAATTATCATGATGTGAATATTAAGAAAGCACAGTTTGAAAAGTTGTTAGCTGAGTAGAGCGTGTCAGGGCAAAAGCCTTGCCGTCAGGGAAGCAGGTCCAAATCCTGCACAACCGCCATTACTGTGTTTGACAGGCTTTTTGTGTGCTGTCATAAGTCAGGTATCTGCTGTGTTTTCGTTGACTATTTCTGTCTTGGGCGATGAAGATGACGGTCTGCTTTATCGCTGTGCAGGCAGTAAAGCGGATAGAATGCTTTTTCGTTTCGGCGGAAAGGCATTTTTTGCTGTGGTCGGGGTGTTCATAAAAAGTGCATTGACGGCGGAACAGTGTGTATCAACGAAAGGACAGAAAAGAATGAAGAAGAAAATTTTGAGAACAGCCAGCTTCGCTCTTGCGACTGCTCTTAGTCTGAGCGTGTGTGTAAGCGCATTTGTTTCAGACGGAACAAACAACAACGTAACAACATCAGTCCTCCCTGACAGTGCGGATAACGCAGTGCTTAACTGGGCAACTAAGGTAGGAAAAAGCTGGAACGATGGTCCGTCGCCTGTGGCTATCGTTGGAGATAATATCGTTTATACATCCGGCGACAAGCTCATGAGAATGAACAAGGAAACGGGCGTTGTGGATTCAGTAGTTGGACAGCGAGCAGGCACAAACAGCTACGCTATCCAGCCTGTTACTTATGCAGACGGCATGATATTCTCAGCCTTTAACGGCGGAATTCAGGCATTTGACGCTGACACCCTCGAGTCGCTGTGGGTATACAAGGACAGCGTGGGTGGTCAGTCTGTAAGCCCTATCTACTATAATGACGGCTGTATCTACACAGGCTTCTGCAACTATGGTTCAGGAAAAAACGATCAGTATGTTTGCATAGACGTTAAGGACGAAGATCCTGACACAACAGATGAAGAGAAGTCACCAAAGTGGATATTCACAAACAAAAGCGGTTTCTATTGGGCAGGCGCATATGCAACTGACGATTTTGTCGTTCTCGGCATGGAAAATGCAAAGGCAAACACTACCGACCCTGCAAGAATAGTTACTCTTGACAAAAACTCAGGAAGCGTTATAGATACTAAGTATACAGTAGGTGGAGGAGTAAGAAGCACTATTTCTTACGATAAGGATACAGACGCTTATTATTTCACATCTAACGGGGGCTATTTCTATAAGGCAACAATAGACGATGAGGGCAATTTCACAAAGCTTGACAGCATTGCACTTGGTGGCGCAAGCACATCAACTCCTACAGTTCTTAACGGAAGAGCTTATGTTGGCGTAAACGGCTCAGGCTGGGGCGACTATAAGGGCAGTGTTATTGCAGTTATCGACCTTGACAGCTTTGAGATAGCATACAAGGCAGAAACAAAGGGCTATCCACAGACCTCAGGTCTTGGCGTTGTGAATGAGAACGGCTATAACTATGTTTACTTCTCAGAGAACGCATCAGCAGGCGCTATCCGCTATGTAAAGGATAAAAAGGGCGTAACAGAAGTTCTTGACGCTCAGATAGTAAACGGAAAGAAAACAGCTCCGTCACTTTTCACACCAACAGGTGCTCAGGCACAGTATGCTATAGCTGACCTTGTTGCAGACGAAAACGGCACTATCTACTTCAAGAACGATTCAGGCTACATAATGGCTGTCGGCTCAGAGGTGGAAAAGCTTGTGACCGAAAATGCTAAGACAGTATGCAAAGAGGGCGAAGCTTATGACGCTTCCGACTTGAAGGTTTACGCAGTTCTCAAAAACGGTGTGAAGAAAGACGTTACAGATTATGTGACTATCGACGATACTGCTCTTACAGCAGACGATGATTTCGTTACTGTTACATACAAGTATGGTATGTACAGAGATAAGACAAACGAGGGTGCTGCAAACACAACCGGCGTTGCCGTTTCACCTGTTGAAACAACTATCAACGTAACAGTTCTTGCCGCAGAGTCAGTAAGCAGTGCTGACACATCAAAGGCGGCTGACAGCTCATCAAAGACAGCAAATAACGCAGGTGCGGCTAATCCTAACACAGGTGCGACAGCAGGCGTTTGCGTAGCAGGTCTTGCACTTCTTATCAGCGGAGCTCTTACAGTTTCAAGAAAGAGAAAGTAAAAAAATTAAGACAATTAAGATATAAGTTATTTTGCAGGATACTCGCCCTCTATTTTCAGGGGGCGGGCATTTTCTGTGATATGAAAAGTGAGAATATTATGAAAAAGCATACACAAAAAAACAGGCAAATAATAATGCTGTCAGCAGCGGCGTTTTTTATCGCAGCGGCTTTTTTGTGTATGCGTTTTTATAATATGAGCAGTTATAAGACCCCTGAAAATCCGTTTTCAGCATTGTCTGAAAGCCTTGCGGAGGAGGACGGACAGGGCGGAGAGGGCTATGAAACAAGCTCTCAGCCAAAGGACGAAAGCTCAGATATGGACAGCTCACAGGCAGATGACAGTGATAACACTGATAGTAGCGACAGCAATACAGATACAACAGAAAGCTCTCCGCAGGCTGACAAAATCGACGGAAATTCCCCGACAGTAAATGGCGGGAACACGAATGTTACCATAAATGTCCAAGGTGAAAATAAGTCTGACGAGGTAAAGAAAAAGCCTGACAGCAAGACCGAAACTATCACAAAGAACACCGACACAGAATATTTCACCACCTCTATAAAAGAGGGCGAGCGTGTAAAAAAGCCACTTTATAAGTTCACAATAACACATAAAAACAAGGCTCTCACAGTGCAAAAAGTTCAGGTCACTGTGAACGACAGCGTTGTAAATCAGTTTTCGGGCAGCGTTACCCTTCACGCAGGAAAAAACACTATCCGTGTTGCCTGCACTTATACAGACAAAAGCGGTCAGGTGAAAAGGGCTTATAAGGACTATACAGTTTATTTTGATAAAAAGGAGATAACCTTTGACACCGACCTTGCTGATAAGGATACTGACACAGAAAGCATAACATTTTCAGCCACAGCTTTTTACGGCAGTGATAAGATACCTTTGACAGTAAAAGTCAACGGTGAAAAGCTTTCCGGTGGTGAAACTTTTACCGCACAGCTTTCTGAGGGCGAGAATACTATAACCCTCTCTGCGGAAAAGGGCGGCTCAAAGGCTGAAAAAAGCTTTAAGATAAAATACACTCCTGCGGAGTTTTCCATCGATACCGACCTTTACGACCGCACTGTAAATGACGCCGATTTTAGCTTCTATGCGAGAATGAAAGGTCAAAGCGGCAGTGCAAAGCTAAGCGTTATTCTAAACGGCAAAAAGCTTTCGGGCAGAGATAATTATACCTGCACCCTCCAAAGCGGTGATAACCGTATAAGGCTTTATGCAAAAGACGGTGACAAAAAAATAGACAGATATTTCACTGTCACCTATGTACCCATTGCTGACGATACCACAAGACCTGAGATAACGTATATAAACGTCACCAACGGACAGACAGTGAAAGGCTCGGGCTTCACCCTCAGATTTAACGCACAGGACTATAAGGGCGGAAGGATATATGCCGACAAGACCGAGGTCTGGCTCAATGGGCTTTCTGTTGAGTGTATCGCACAGGACAGGAACTCGGCCTATTATCTCCAGCTTTCGGGCGGGGCAAATCTTCTTGAAATAAGGGTGTATGACCCCGAGGGCAGATATGCGGATCATGCCTATACCATAAATTCTGTCAGCGCACAAAAGGGCGAGCAGACAGGCGTTATAACAATGAGCTTTGACGCCGATACCATAGGGCTTGGACAGCTTGCCGCAGGCTCAGAGGTGGCAATATACGAGGGGGACACAGGCGTTGACGTTATAGAGCGTTTTCTCCAGCAAAACGGCTTCACAGGTGACTTTACAGGCAAGGGCGATCAGAGATATCTAAGCCGAATACACAAAAGCGGTGCGTTTTCAGGTGGAGCAGTAAACAGCGAGCTTGCGGAGCTTGTAAAAAATGATGGCATTGCAGACAGTGGCACACAGTATGCCGACAGCCTTGGAGAATTTGACTACACCTACGGCTCAGGCTGGGTGTACACTGTAAACGGCAATATGCCTGCATACGGCATGGGCAAGGTGAACTTTACCGACGGCGACACTGTTAGGCTTGCGTTCACAGTTGCCTACGGCAGAGATATAACAGGTTCACAGGATAGCTATGACAAAACATGGTAGGAGGATATTGTTGAAAACGAGAGGTTTTCTTGGCAGATTAGTGGCGGTGTTTGCAGGGACAGTAATGCTTCTGACAAATGTTCCTGCGGTGAATGCAGATAACGCAGATAAAAGGGACAGGATAACTGAAAGCGCAGAAAAGGTCTGTCAGTGGCAGCGTGACAAAATGGGCATTTCTCAGGACGAGAGCATTTTTTCGGGGGATTTTCTGCAAAACGCAGGCATAGGAAGCTCCGATTGGCTTGCCATAGGCATTTCACGCTTTGGTTTTGAGGAGGACTATGAGGCTTATCTCACTGCGCTTTCTCAGCGTGTGAAAGCTCTTTCAGATACCGACAACGCTACCGAGTGGCAGAGGTGCGCTATAACAGCCTCCGCAATGGGAGGCGACCCTGCCGACCTTGAGGGCATAGACCTTGTAAAAGGCGGTGTTTACGGCAGAGATGAAAATAATTCCGTAGGCAAACAGGGCCTTAACGGCTGGATATTTGCACTTTTGACCCTTGATACAATGGGCTACAAGACCCCGGAGGGTGCAGAGTTTGACAGAGAGCGTATACTTGACGAGATAGTTTCTTCGCAGAATACCGATGGCGGCTTTTCGCTGTCAAAAGGTGAAAGCGATATCGACATCACCGCAATGGCTTTGCAGGCGATTGCCCCATATTACAATGATTTTTCCCGTGACGATGTTAGAAAAAGCGTTGACAAAGCGGTGGAGTATCTAAGCGGCAAGCAGGACAGCTCAGGAACGTTCGGAAGCGCAGAAGCTGATTCGCAGGTAGTAATAGCACTTTGTTCACTTGGTATCGACCCCGAAGCTGACAGCCGTTTTGTGAAAAGTTCCGACCTTTTGACTGCCCTGCTTTCCTATCAGAACAGCGACGGTGGATTTTCACATGAAAAGGGCGGAGATTCTGACGAGCTTGCCACAGGGCAGGCACTTTGCGCACTTGCGGCACAAAAGCGTTTTGAACTTACGATGCGACGTATTTACGATATGAGAGAGGAGCTTTCAGTTCTACAGCGTGAAAAGCTTGACGGCATAAACGGCAGGCTTTCGGATATCTCAGACGAGGAGAGCGCAGAAAAAGCCTTGAAGCTTTTCAATGACCTTGATTGTGACGAACGCACATATGTGAGATACGGTGCAGAGCTTGAAAATGCGGCAGAAAAATACAGCCTGACCTTGAGCGACAGGGCTTTCACAGTGGAGCTTGCACAGACATACCATGGAAACGGTTGTGTATACAGTATAGAGAAAACGGAAATATATAAGGGCAAGAAAGGCTTTACAAAAAGCGACAGGAACAAGCTTGAAGCACTGAGAAAAAACGGTGTTACTTCGGGGGATTGCACTGCTACGGCTGTGCTTTTAGCCCATGCAAAGGCTGACGAGAGCCTTTCCGACAGGGATAAGATAATATCAGAGCTTGAAGAAATGAACGCCAAAGCGAACGAGCTTTACAGTGAGATATCAGACCTTAACAGTATCATAAGCCGTGAGCTTTATCCTGTTGATAGTGTTGGAAAAGACAAAAAGGAGCTTTTGGAAAAGACCGCAGAGAGGATAAAAAAGCTTCCTGAAAGCGAGCGGAAAAAGGTCACTTCTGCTGACGAGATAATAAAAGAGGCGGAGGATAAAAACGTGATAGTGTATGTGATATCTGCGGCAGCGGTGCTGTGCGCAGTGGGAGTTTTCACAGTGGTAAGAAAGAAGGGTAAAAAATGCGTGAGATAACAGATGAAGTGAAAAAGGTCATAATCGGCAAGGACGAAGTGGTGGATATGGTGTTCGCCGCAATTTTGGCGCAGGGTCATGTGCTTATGGAGGACGTTCCGGGCGTGGGAAAAACTACTCTTGCGGTGGCGTTTTCAAAGGCTTTGGGGCTTGAAACAAAGAGGATACAGTTCACCCCTGATACTGTGGCTTCCGACATCACAGGCTATACGGCTTTTGACAGACAGGCGCAGGGCTTTACTTTTCACAGCGGTGCGGCAATGACGAATATACTTCTTGCAGACGAAATAAACAGAACCTCAGGCAAGACGCAATCTGCCCTTTTGGAGGTCATGGAGGAGCGGGCCTGCACGGTTGACGGCAGAACATATCCTCTGCCTGAGCCTTTTGCAGTGATAGCAACACAAAACCCTACAGGCACAGTTGGCACGGCGGCACTGCCTGTTTCACAGCTTGACAGATTTATGATAAAGCTTTCAATGGGCTATCCTGACAAGGCGGCAATGCGAAGCATAATGTCAGACCGAAGCAGTTCAGACCCACTGGCAGATGTGAAAGCCGTCTGCACCGCTGAAAAGCTTATAGAAATGCAGAAAAAGGCAAAGGCTGTTTTTGTTGACGACAGCGTTTATGACTACATCTCAGACCTTTGCGACGCCACAAGGCATAATGAAAATATTTCTCTGGGCGTATCCCCAAGAGGTGCTTTGGCACTTTGCAGGATAGCAAAGGCGTGGGCGTGCTATAAGGGCAGAGAATATGTCGTTCCCCAGGACGTAAGAGATTTTTTTGTCCATGTTTGCAGCCACAGGATATCACTTTCTGCAAAGGGCAGGCTCTCAGGACTTGCGGCAGAAAGTGTGCTTGACGAGATACTTAAAAGCGTAAAATGCCCTGAGAATGAGGAAAAACGCAGATGAAGAGGCTATGCTTCTGCCTATGCACAGCTTTGGGCATACTGCTTTTTGTGCTGAAAAAACCCATTGGCATATCGGTGCTTGGGTTGTGCGCAGTGCTTTTTGTATTGTCAGTATGTGTAAATATATTCTCGAAGAAAAAGCTGTCAGCAACACTGGTTAGCGACGGCACAGGCTTGAAAAATAAGGACATGAGCCTAAAATTTATCTTCACAGGAACTTGCGGTGAATACAGCAGTAAACTGCGGCTTAAAAATATGCTCACAGGACAGTGCGATGACATAAAGGTGCATTTTATCATCAGCAGAGAGCCTGCTCAGGTGGATATCACTGTAAAAAGCGACACCTGCGGAAAGATAAAAGCAGAGTTTCTGACACTTAGAGCCTTTGACTTTACAGGGCTAACATGGAAAAAGGCGCAGTGCGAAATAAAGGGCAGTGTGAACATAATGCCTGATGCTGCAGAGATAGATGAGAGCGAGGAAGCAAAGCTCAAGGAAGCCCTTGAAAGCGACTTTTTCAGCAATGAAAACGAGGGCTTTGACCACAGCGAGCCTATCGGAATAAGAGAATATCGTCAGGGGGACAGCTATAAATCGGTGCATTGGAAGCTGTCTTTCAGACTTGGTGATATCTACGTCCGTGAATATGGCGAGCCTGTTACTGACAGCCTTTGTATCTACGTTGAAACAGGCGGAAATGTCCCCGCAACGGATTATGATCTCATTGCTGCAAAGGCACTGAGCCTTTCAATGTATCTTTCAGACGGCGGTATAGGGCATTACATGGCGTTTTACAGCTTTTCTCAGCAGAGAAAAGTTTTCGAGCATATCGACAGCGCAGACAGCTTCACTGTCGCTCTGGACAGCCTTCTTTCTTCACAGCCTGAGCAGGGAAAAGAGCGACTGACGGAGTTTTCAGAGCTGTTTGAAAGAAGCGGCATAAGCCGTGTTATCGAGATAAAATAGTAAAAGAGGTGACAATTTTGACAGCAAGTGTTTGCTATGTGGAAAAGCACTTTTCAAAGGGTGTTTATATCATGCAGAGCCTTTTTGGTGCAGTGACAATGCTCCTGCTGTCATTGTCGCTTGGTATGGACTGGCGAGCCTTTGTCCTGGTAGGTGTGTGCATATTGACAGCCCTTGCAGGGGTATCAAAAAAGACTTTGCCTATACCATTTTTCGCCGCACTATTGTCGGCGGTGATATTCCACAAGAAGTTTTTAACAAGCCTTGCAGGGCTTTTGAACTGCATCTTGACCGCCCACGGTAAAAGCGCAGGAGTAGTGGAAATGCTTGTGGAAAAAAGCTCAGACCCTTGGTTTGCTCTTTGCGTGGGTGCAGTGATAGTTTCCACAGTGCAGAGTATTTTCAGCCGTCTTGACAGCAGAGTTTTTACAGTGGCAATGCTTGCGCTGTTTTTGTGCGCAGGTATCTTTATTGATATCCCTCTGTACTATGCCACTGCAGAAGTTGCGTTAGGTATCCTTGCATTGACGTTTTCCGGCAGCATAAAAGGCGATTTGAAGCCCTTTGTGCTTATACTTACAGCATTTTGCGCAGTGCTTATAGCCTGCCTGACAGGGCTTTTTGATAAGCTTTCCAACTTTGCCTTTGCCGATCGCTTTAATACGAAAAGTGAGTACGAGATCATAATGGAGCACCCACAGCCATTGTATCTTCTGGAGAGCCGTTTTGAGAAAGAAACTAACGGCGTGTGGGGGGAGCTTAGCGGTGAGGAGAAATATGCCTACTCAGACGAGTTTTATTGGCTTGATAAGCTTGATTTCTCACCGGCTTTTCAGACCGCTTTGCTTGACAATGCCATTGATATATCCGACAGCGGCAATGTTACAGTAAACATCAAAAATGGCGGAAAACCCCTTTATACCTATGGTATGACCGCCGCAGAGAACGCTTTTTCCGACCCAAAGATAATAGGCGGAAGCTTTGAGAACACCAAAAGCTATTACAGGCTTGCGGTATCGGAAGGCTATCTCACAAAGCCTTTTGGCACATTTGATACCCTGCGCACTTCTGAGCCTGCGGATTATCTTGCTACAGAAAAGGGTTATCGTGACTATGTTTATTCCACCTGCCTTGACATATCAGCCGAGGACAAACAGCTTGCCGCAAACCATTTTGATCTGCAAGGTTCTCAGGGTAAACTGCGGTCTGATATGCTAAGCTTTTTTGTGTCAGACGCAGTGCTTGACAGGTCAAAGACCTATGGGGGCGAAAGCTCTTTTGCAGATATGCTTGAGGTAACTTGCCGTGGGGGCGAGGAGGATTTTGCTGCCGCTGCTGTGAAGATATTCCGTGCAAAGGGCGTTCCTGCCAGACTTTGCAGAGGATATTTTATCACATCAGATATGACCAAAGGCCTTACAGATAACTCAGCCCTGACCGTCACTTCAAAACAGCTCCACTATTGGGCGGAGTATTACAAAGACGGCATAGGCTGGCAGCCTTTCGAGGTCTGCCCCGATTATGTTGGCATGATAAAAACGGACGACAGCTCTGTAAAAGCAAAGCCCACCAACCAAGGCGGCGAAGCCCTTGCTCCCGAGGACGAGGACAAACCAAGGGAAGAGATCTTTGAGGAGAACAAGACTAAACCTGCGGAGAAAAGCTATGCGGCATATATCGTTATCGGTGCGGTAATACTTATACTCTGCCTTATTGTGGCAATAATAGCTTTGGTAAGAAAAAGAAAGTTTGCCGCTCTGCCTGACAGCAAAAAGGTGGAGAAGCTGTTCTTTGCAGGCAGAAAAAAGCTTTGCGGCAGGAATTTCTCAGACCATACGCCAAGAGAGCTTTCCGAGAGCATAAAAAAGACCTTTGGCGCTGATATGGCGGAAAGCTTTGCAGAGTGCGAGAAAATATACGAAAGGGCGAGATTTTCAAGGCTCGAAATAACCAAAGAGGAAATAGCAGTGGTTAAAAATTTCGCAGATCAGGCAAAGAAAGCCAAAAAGCTCAAAGTTCAGGAGGGAGCAGAAAAGTGAAAAAGGATATCGCTCTGCTCATAGTCATAATTTTGGCAGTGGCAGCGGTCATAAAGGGCGTTGATATTCAGTCCGTTGACGAGTATTACAGCCTGCACAGCGACGATACCGCAAATGCCGCTCACACTGTCACTCTGACAGTGGATTGCTCTGATATTTTGGATAATTACGATATGCTTGACAAAAATCTTCGTGACGAGTGCTATGTTCCCTCAGACGGCATTGTTATGCCTGCGGAAAAATATGTCCTCCGTGAGGGCGACACCGCCTTTGATCTGTTGGAAAAAGCTACAAGGTGTGAGAAGATACCCCTTGATTATCAAGGCTCAGAGGATAATATTTACAACACTGTGTATGTCCGTGGCATAAACAATATCTACGAGTTTTCCTGCGGTTCGTCCTCAGGGTGGACCTATACGGTAAATGGCGAAAGCCCCGATAAGGGCTGTTCACAGTATGTCCTCCATGACGGTGACAGCGTGGAGTTTTACTACGTTTGCGACTACACAAAGGAGGCGGTGAAATGAGGTTGTCAGCTTTTCACCCTTTGACCGCCCTTGTGTATTTTGCGACTGTGCTTGCGGTGACAATGTTCTGCTTTTCACCAGCCGTTGGTATATGCTCGGCAGTGGGAGCATTCCTGTTCTGTGCCATAACTCAAAGCTGTAGACAGACCGCATCAGACCTTGCTTTCTACATCTTTCTTACCGCCGTTTTGACTGTCACAAATCCACTTTTTTCACATAAGGGCGTAACGCCGCTGCTTTTCGTAAACGGCAAGGCTTACACAAAGGAAGCCCTTTTTTATGGCTTGACCGCCGGCTTATCCCTCACCGCTGTGATAATGTGGTGCAAAGCTCTTGGAAAGGTGCTTACAAGGGAAAAGCTCCTATACATTTTCGGCCGAAAAACGCCAAAAGCTGCCCTTGTGATAACAATGACAATGGGCCTTATCCCAAAGCTCAAAAGGCTTCACAGACAGCTTTTGGACGCTTTGAATTGCTCTGGTGCGAACATCTCCGACAGCCGTTTTGACCGCCTGAAAAAAGACTGCACAGTGTTCACAGCCCTTTGTGCAGGCACGCTTGAAAGGGGAGCGGACACAGCCGCTTCAATGAAAGCCCGTGGTTATGGTATCCAGAAACGAAGCTTTGCACACTCGTTCAAGTTCAGAGCATGGGACAGCATTTTTGTGGCGGTTTTTGCAGTTATCTTTGCATTGGTGCTGATATTTTCCGCAAGGGGCGAGCTGTCCGCCGCTTTTTACCCTGTGATAAAGCTTGAAAACAGCGTTTTTCCTGTGGGAATGTTCGCATTACTATGCGTTTTCCCGTTTATTCTTGAAGTAAAGGAGAGCATAAAATGGAAATATTGTCTTGCGAAAATGTAGCTTTCAAATATAACGAAAGCACGGACTATGCCATTTCTGACTGCACTTTTTCAGTGAAAAAAGGCGAAAAAATAATGCTCTGCGGTGCTTCGGGAAGCGGAAAATCTACTTTGCTCAGGCTTCTGAAAAGAGAGCTTTCCCCAAGGGGCGAGCTTTCCGGAAACATCACCCTTATGGGCAAGGACAGAAGCGAGCTTTCTGATAGAGAAAGTGCCGAAAAGATAGGCTTTGTAATGCAAAGCCCTGACAGCCAGACGGTGTGCGACAAAGTATCGGCTGAGCTTGCTTTCGGGCTTGAAAGCTTTGGTGTGAAAAGTGGTGAGATACAAAGCCGTGTTGGTGAAATGGCGGCTTTTTTCGGTATCGAGTCGCTCTATGACAGGGATATCTCCACACTTTCGGGCGGTCAGAAACAGCTCGTCGCTCTGTGTTCCGTCATGGCCACAGACCCTGATATCCTGCTTCTTGATGAGCCTACCGCACAGCTCGACCCCGTTGCCGCAAGGGAGCTTCTTGGCATTTTAGACCGCCTTAACAAAGAAATGGGCGTGACTATCATCATTGCCGAGCATGACCCCGAGGAGCTTTTTGACTCCTGCGACAAAATTTTGTATCTTGCAAATGGCAAGACCGAGTTTTTCGGTACGCCTACCTTGACTGCAAAATATTTTGTGAAGAACGCTCTGGAGGGTTTTCTTCCCGAAACCGCCAAGGCGTTCGCAAGGCTTTGCGACGACCTGCCCCTCAATGTAAGACAAGGCAGGGCGAAGTTTGAAAAGCTTGGCGTGACGGATATTCCAAAGCAGGCTGTCACTGATACAGAACGTGTTGAGCCGTATGCCCTTCAGTGCAAAAATCTGTGGCAGAGATATGAAAAAAACTCCCCCGATATCCTCAAAGGCTGTGATCTCAGTATCAGAAAAGGGGAGTGCTATGGGCTTTTAGGCTCAAACGGCGGCGGAAAATCAACGCTCCTGCGTGTGATATGCGGACTTTGCAAGCCTTATATGGGCACTGTTTCACTTTTCGGGAAAAAGCAGAAAGCCTATAAAAACGGCTCGCTTTTCCGTGAAATGCTTGCATTTTTGCCCCAAGAGCCTGTGACAATGTTTGTAAAAGAAAGTGTCCGTGAGGATCTTTTGCAAAGCGGTGACAAAGTCACTGTGGAAAATGTTTCACAGCGCATGGGCATAGAACATCTTCTTGACCGCCACCCTTGGGATCTCAGCGGCGGCGAGATACAGAAATGTGCCTTTGCTAAAATTCTTCTTGCTGACCCGAAAATAATAGTCCTCGACGAGTGTACAAAGGGAATGGACAGCTTTGCCAAAAAGGCTCTTGGTGATATTCTTTTGGATCTAAAAGCCGAGGGCAGGACGATACTTCTCGTGACCCATGACCTTGAATTTGCCGCACAATACTGCGACAGGTGCGGACTTCTTTTTGACGGAAAGATAGTCGCAGAGGATGATGCCGTGGAGTTTTTCTCCCAAAATCGCTTTTACACCACCGCCTCCGCAAGGCTCACAAGGGGCTTTTTCAGTGGTGCAGTGACGTCAACAGCCGTAAGAGAACGGCTCGCAATGGTGAAAAGAGGTCAATATGAGCAGTAAAAAACTTGTGTCAGGGCTTATCTATCTTCTTGTCATACCCCTTGTGTGCTTTGGCGGTATAATGTTTTTCAGAGAACGCTTCTATTCTTTCGTCACCGCAGCACTTGCCATTCTTACCGTGGCAGGCTATTTTCTCCACTTTGAGAAAAAACACTCCGACAGCACACAACTTGTGATAATAGCCGCCATGACCGCATTGTCCGTTTTCGGCAGGATAGTTTTCAGCTTTCTGCCGGGCTTTAAGCCCTGCACCGCTATAGTCATTATCACCGCCCTTTATATGGGAAGAGAATCGGGCTTTATGACAGGCGCAATGACTGCCCTTATCTCAAACTTCTATTTCGGACAAGGTGCGTGGACGCCTTTTCAAATGCTCGTGTGGGGTCTGACCGGATATTTTGCAGGAATGTTGGCTGATAAGCTTATAAAAAGCAAGCCACTCCTTGTGACCTTCGGCATAATCTCAGGAGCGGCGTTCTCTCTTATCATGGACTTGTGGAGCTGTCTGTGGGCTGATAACGCCTTTATTCTCAGCAGATACCTTGCCCTTGTTGGCTCGTCAGCTTTTTTCACCCTTATATACGCAGTTTCCAACGTGTTCTTCCTGCTGGTTTTATCAAAACCCTTTGGCAGGATATTTAAAAGGCTGGATAAAAAATATGGATTAAAAAATTAGACCGACAAAGCTTTGCCCTGTCGGTCTTTTGCTATCCCTGCGGAATGTTCACTGTTACGTCAGGGGACTTTTTGCCCATAAAAAGCTTTGGTATTATGCCTGCCCCAACAGGCACGATAGCCGCCGCTGACGCCGCCACAAGAAACTCTCCGAGGCTCGGAACGGCTGTGAAAAATACCTTTTGCAGAACAGGGAGCCATATGCCTGCAAACAGCGCTGCCGCTGATATGAATACAGAGAAAAGCAGGAATGGGTTTGAAAGATAAGGCACAGTGAAAAGTGTCTTTTCTTCCGACTTACATTCAAATACATGGATAAGCTGACTAAGCACAAGTGTTATAAGCGCACCTGTTCTTGCAGTACCGAGAGAATGGGTGTTGGTGAGCAGAACAGTGAAGCTTGCAAGGGTGCAGATACCGATAAGAAGCCCTCTTATGACGATATGCCACATAAGTCCGCCGCTGAAAAAGCTGTCGTCCTCTTTTCTAGGGGGCTTTTTCATTACCGAGCTTTCCGCAGGCTCAAGCCCCAGCGCAATTGCAGGCAGGCTGTCTGTAACAAGGTTTACAAGAAGTATCTGCGCTGGAAGCAGTACCATTGGAAGCCCCATTAAAATTCCACCGAGCATTGTTATGACCTCGCCTATGTTGCAGGAAATAAGGTAGCGCACGAATTTTCTTATGTTCTGATATATGGTCCTGCCCTCCTCAACGGAGTTCACAAGGGTGGCAAAATTATCGTCAAGAAGTATCACGTCAGCCGCCTGCTTTGTGACCTCTGTGCCTGATATTCCCATTGATACGCCTATGTCGGCTTCTTTTATAGCAGGTGCGTCGTTTACCCCGTCGCCTGTCATTGCACAAACGTGCCCACGGTTTTTGAATGCCTTTACTATCCTGAGCTTGTGTTCAGGTGTCACCCTTGCGAACACACGGCAGTTTTCTATTACCTCGTCAAGCTGTTTGTCGTCCATTCTGTCAAGCTCGTCGCCTGTCAAAGCGATAGAGCCTGCTTTCATAATGCCGGCCTCTTTTGCAATAGCCTGGGCAGTGAGCTTGTGGTCGCCTGTTATCATAACTGTCTTTATGCCTGCACGCTGACATTCCGCCACCGCCTTTGCGGCTTCAGCCCTGAGAGGGTCTTTCATTGCCATTAGTCCAAGAAAAGCCCATTCCCCGTCCACCTGCTGTGAAAATGCTATCACACGCAGACCTTTTGAAGCGTATTCATCGCACTTGTAAAAAGCCTGTTTTCTCATTGCTCCGCCAAATGTCAAAAGCTCGCCGCTGTCAGAAAAAACGTGGCTGCATTCTTTTATGATAACGTCAAAAGCGCCTTTCCTGAATGCCGTTGTGACTCCCTTTTCGTCAGCGCATATTACCGTCATGGAGCGTGTTTCACTTTCAAATGGCAGCTCGTCAGTTCGTCTGTAACCAAGGGAGCTGACGTTTATACCTGAGTTTGCGCAGGCTATGAGTATAGCTGTTTCTGTAGGGTCGCCCTCTGCACAAAGCTCGCTTTGCCTGCCACCCCTGTCACGCTTTTTTATCTTCTCAGGCGGGCAGAGCCTTGCGTTGTTGCAGGCTGCACCGCACAAAAGTATCCTGCCAAGGTCAGGGCTTTCCCATGCTTTGAGGGCTTTGTCATCAAAGCTTGCTCCCTCTTTTGTTACGCTGTAAGCACGGCTTTTCTCGGTGCAGGTGAAAATATCAGTAACTGTCATTTTGTTCATTGTCACAGTGCCTGTCTTGTCAGTGCAAATTACTGTCGCGCAGCCAAGAGTTTCCACTGAATGAAGCCTGTGTACAAGTGCTTGACGCTTGAGCATTTTTCTTACTGCCAGTGCAAGTGCAATGGTAACTGTGGCAGGCAAGCCTTCAGGTATCGCGGCAATGGCTATGGTTATTCCTGTCATTGCCATATTGAGAACAGGCTCGCCCCTTAGTACGCCTGCAATAAAGACTACCACGCACACTGCAAGGCAGATGATAGCAAGAGTTCTGCCAAGCTCTCCGAGTTTCTTTTGCAATGGAGTTTCAGGCTCTTTTATCTCATCAAGCATGGTTGAAACCCTGCCCATTTGGCTTCGCTCACCTGTTGCCACCGCCGTGACCTCGCCAACGCCCTTTGTGACAACTGTTCCCATGTATACCATGTAATCCTTGTTCAAAGCAGTAAAATCTATCTCAGATGTACGGCATTTCTTTACCGCAGGCACAGCTTCGCCAGTGAGTGCAGATTCGTCGCATGATAACGCCCTTGATGAGTTTATGTAGCCGTCGCAAGGCACTCTGTCACCTGCTTCGAGAGTAAAAACATCTCCTGCCACGACCTCCGATGCAGGAATTTTCACAAGCCTGCCGTCACGGTATACCATGGCGGTGGGAGCGGTCATGTTTTCAAGCTTTTCCAGAGTTTTTTCACAGCGGTATTCCTGAATAAATCCCAGCGCAGCGTTAATGATAACTATAAGCACGATAGGCACAGCGTCAGCATATTGCCCAAGTGCTACGGATATCACCACCGACACAAGAAGTATCATCACCATAACGTCATGAAACTGTCCTGCAAAAATTTTCGCCGCAGAGGTCTTTTTCTTTTTGGCAAGGCGGTTCTCTCCGTCCGTACTGAGCCGCTTTTCAGCTTCCGCAGTTGTTAGTCCCTTTCTTGTGGTCGGGTTTTCCGTAAGCTTCTTTTCAAGTATATCCAGCACAATGTATCTTCCTTTCCGATTTTTTGGCATAGCCTTGATAACATTGTGCGAAACGTTTTGACTGCACAAGATTTTTCAGTGCTTTTGCCTTTGCTTACATCATATGCGGACAAGTCCCAAAAAAGAACCTTGCGTTGTTGCCTGAAAAATCATATTGACTTTTTTAAGAAAATATGTATAATAGTATATAAGCCATGAAAATAAATATTGGCGAAAAAAATAAAGGAGGCAAATTCATGAACGATTATAATAATTTTTCTGAAAGCTATTCAAATCCACGAGTGAAAAAGCTGCGCTCTTTTGCACAGTCCACTTACGGCATGGAGGCGGCAAGCTATAAGGGCATTGCAATGAAGACCTTGTATTTTGTTGCAGTTTTCGCCGCAGGCATGGGAGCATATTTTTACATTCACAACTTCTTCGGCGGCGGTGCGCAGGCTTTTTCCACTGAGTATACTATCTTTGTCGGCGCTCTTATCGCAACAGCAATAGCAGGACTTGTGGCTTCATTCGCTCCGAAAACAACGGCGGTAACAGGCTCTATTTATTCCGCAGGCATGGGATATGCCCTCACCTTTATGTCAATGATCTACGCAATGCAGTGGAAAGGCATAATAGTTGAAGCTGTTACACTGACGCTTCTCACAGTTGCAGTGCTTGCAGTTATCTATTCAAAGGGCGTTCGTGTGGGAAGCAGAATGAAAACTGCTCTTATTACCTGCCTTTGGGTCTCTATCATAGGCGGATTGCTTTTCATGCTTCTTGCATGGCTCGCACCTCATTCAGCTATCTACACTTCGATCGTTGCAATAAACAACGGCCCTATCGGCATACTTTTCGCTGTTATTGGCGTTCTTATCGCCGCAGCGCTTCTTATGTGCGATTTTGAAACTATCCAGATGACAGTTGAACAGGGGCTTCCTGCTCAGTATGAATGGTATGCAAGCTATGGTCTTATCGTAGGCGTTATTTATCTTTATCTTAAAATACTGAATCTTCTTGCAAAGATAGCAAACAACAGAAAGTAATTTATGTGCTAGAGTATTTTTATCCCTCGTCGCAAGGCGGGGGATATTTTTATGCACAAAAAAGAAACTCCCGAATAAACGGAAGTCCCTTTTTGTGTGGATATATTTAATTAATAGAAAGGCTTTTTTATCAGATATCCCATTTCCAATCTCTGATCTCAGGCATATCAAGACCATACTCAGCAATATACTGCTTGTGTTCAACAAGCTTGTCCTGCATGAGCTGGTGGAGATAAGCGCCTGTGTTTCCAAGCTGTGGAAGTCTTTTGATAACTTCCATAACAAGGTGGAAACGGTCTATCTCATTCTGAACTCTCATGTCGAATGGAGTTGTGATCGTACCCTCTTCGTTGTAGCCGCATACATAAAGGTTGCGGTTGTGACGATGATAGAGAAGCTCGTGGATAAGTGTAGGATAGCCGTGGAATGCAAATACGATAGGCTTGTCCTTTGTGAACAGTGCGTCAAAGTCAGCGTCGGAAAGTCCGTGTGGGTGCTTTGACTGTGGCTGAAGCTTGAACAGGTCAACAACGTTGATAAATCTTATCTTTACCTGTGGCAGATTCTTTCTCAGGATAGTTACAGCCGCAAGTGCTTCCAGTGTAGGTGTGTCGCCGCAGCAAGCCAGAACAACGTCAGGCTCCTGACCCTGATCGTTTGAAGCCCATTCCCAGATACCGATACCCTGTGTGCAGTGCTTAACAGCCTGCTCCATTGTGAGCCACTGCTGTCTTGGGTGCTTTGATGTTACCATTACGTTTACATAGTTCTTTGAACGTATGCAGTGGTCAAAGCATGACAGCAGACAGTTTGTGTCCGGTGGGAGATACATTCTTACAACGTCTGCTTTCTTGTTAGCAACGTGATCGAGGAAGCCTGGATCCTGATGTGTAAATCCGTTGTGATCCTGCTGCCATACGTTGGAAGAAAGTATGTAGTTAAGTGAAGCTATCTTCTGTCTCCATGGGAGCTGTGAAGTAACTTTGAGCCACTTAGCGTGCTGTGAGAACATTGAGTCAACTATTCTGATGAAAGCCTCATAGCTTGCGAAGAAACCGTGACGGCCAGTGAGCAGATAGCCCTCCAGCCAACCCTCGCACATATGCTCAGAAAGCATAGAGTCCATAACACGACCGTCAGAGGCAAGGAACTCGTCGTTGTCGAGCTTGTCAGCGTTCCAATCTCTGTTTGTTGCCTCAAAGACCTTGCCAAGTCTGTTTGACATTGTCTCGTCAGGTCCGAAGATACGGAAGTTTCTGCTTTCTTCATTAAGCTTGAATATATCTCTTACAAATCCGCCAAGCTCTATCATATCCTGTGCTTCAACTGCACCAGGAGCAGGCACATCAATGCCGTATTTCCTGAAATCAGGAAGTCTGAGATCTCTCAGAAGAAGTCCGCCGTTTGCGTGTGGGTTTGCACCCATTCTTCTGTCGCCTGTAGGAGCAAGCTCCTCAAGCTCAGGGATAAGTCTGCCCTCTTCTGTGAAAAGCTTCTCAGGGTGATAGCTCTTGAGCCAATCCTCAAGCATTTTCAAATGCTCAGGAGCTTCCATTGTCATTGGTACCTGATGCGCTCTGAATGTACCCTCTATCTGCTTGCCGTCTACAACCTTCGGACCTGTCCAGCCCTTTGGTGAACGGAATATTATCATAGGCCACTTTGGTCTTTCAGTAACACCGTTTTCTCTTGCGTTCTTCTGGATAGCCTTTATTTCCTCGATAACAGTGTCAAGAGTTTCAGCCATGAGCTTGTGCATTGTCATAGGATCGTCGCCCTCGACAAAGTATGGCTTCCAGCCGCAGCCCTCGAAGAAGCTCTTTATCTCTTCATGAGAAATTCTTGAGAATACAGTTGGATTTGATATCTTGTAGCCGTTAAGGTGAAGTATAGGAAGTACAGCACCGTCAGTCTTAGGATTCAGGAACTTGTTTGAGTGCCATGCTGTTGCAAGAGGACCGGTTTCAGCCTCACCGTCGCCGACAACGCAAGTTGTGATAAGGTCAGGGTTGTCGAATACAGCACCGAATGAGTGTGCAAGTGAATAACCAAGCTCACCGCCCTCGTTTATAGAACCTGGGGTTTCAGGCGCAACGTGTGATGAGATTCCTCCTGGGAAAGAAAACTGCTTGAACAGTTTCTGCATACCCTCAACATCTCTTGAAATGTTAGGATATACCTCAGAATAAGAGCCTTCAAGATAGGTGTTGGCTACCATGAAGTTTCCTCCGTGACCAGGGCCTGAAATATAGATCATGTCAAGGTCATATTTCTTGATGACTCTGTTAAGGTGAACATAGATAAAGTTCTGACCAGGTACAGTACCCCAGTGACCAACTATCTTTTTCTTGACGTGATCCATTGTGAGCGGCTCACGGAGAAGCGGATTGTCAAGCAGATAGAGCTGACCTGCCGAAAGATAATTGGCAGCTTCCCAATACCTGTTCATTTTCTCCAAGAGCTCAGGAGAAATGTTCATTGTGTCTGACATTGCAATACCTCCATATATTTTGTCATAGATCAAAAAAACAGTAAACGTTTTCACACAATAAGATTATATCACAGCCCAGAATTTTTTGCAAGAAAAGAATATGAAACTAGCCGAAAATTTTATACTCCATTTACGACATTTCATATGCTATATAAAAATAGTAATAATAAAGACCTCTCCGCATATAGCAGAAAGGTCAAAGTATGTCTAAATAACAGTAAAGAACATATGCAACGTCCTTAGCCGGTGGGCTGTCGAGGACGCCAGCCCCTACATTTAGATAAGCTGACAAATAAGTATCACGCAGAAGCTTGCAAGGCAGGCAAATGCCGCAACTATGATAAGGCTTTTTTCCTTGAATGCAAGCACGCAGGCTGTTATAAGTCCTGCTATGGAAGCCGCAAGGTTTCCCGTTGAGAATAGTATGGACGGGAACGTCATTGCTCCAAGCACAGCATATGGCACATAGTAAAGAAAGCTTTGCACAAATCTGTTTGTTATCTTGCCCTTGAATATCACCAACGGCAGGGCACGAATAAGATAGGTCACTCCTGCCATAATGAAAAGATAAATGAAGAAATCTCTTATACTCAGCATTGACCGTCCTCCTCATTTTTCACAGGCATGAGAGCCGCCATTATCCCTGCGGAAAGAACGGTGCAGATTATTATGGAAAATCCTCCGGATACCTTATTAAGAATAGGCAGCCACTTGAAACAACAGCTAAGAAGAGCCGCAAATATCGCCGCCATTGCAATGCCCTTGTTTTTCTTTGCAGGCGGTATTATTATTGCAAGGAACATTCCGTATATTGCAATACTAAGTGCGCTTATGACTATCTCAGGAAGTATTTTTCCTGCCGCCGCACCTATAAGAGTCCCCAGCGACCAGCCTGCTACAGGTAAAGCGATAAGCCCGTACATATACTGCCTTGAAACTTCCCCTATATTTCCCATTGCCATGACAAATATCTCGTCTGTCACTCCGAAGCCTACCAGCCAGCGGTGTATTCCCGACAGTGACTTGTCAGCCTTCTGTGAAAGAGATATTGACATAAGGGCATATCTCAGGTTGATTATAAACTGTGCACAAGCCATTTCTATCCAGAAACCGCCCCCCGACAGCATAATGTCAAGCCCTGCGAACTGACCTGCCGAGGTCACGTTGCAAATAGAGATAAGCACAGTTTCCCACCAGCTCAGACCACCTTTTACGCCTTGAAGTCCGAATGTAAAAGATACCGAAAGATACCCCAAAGCAATAGGTATGCCGTCTTTAAGACCTTTTTTGAAACCACTCATAAATCATTCCGCCGAAGCGGTGTTCCCCCTCAAATCAAAAATTATCTATCCTGCACTGACATGACGCCATTGTAACAAGTGCCGCCTTGTGGCTTCCCTCGGTTACTCCTGCGCAGGCGTTTGCGTCAACTATGACCTCGCATTCAGGACAAAAAGCTTTTATGAGCAGGGCATTTGATACCACGCAAATGTCTGTGCAAAGTCCGCAAAGCTCTATCTCGTCCCCTGCCTTTGTTATTTCAGCAAGGTGCTGTGCAAGCTCAGCCGAGCCGAATGTGCTTTTTTCATAGACCTCTGCGCTTCCACCGATAGCCTCAGCTACCTGAGTCTCAGGCTGCCAGCCCTCGGTGCCTTTTATGCAATGCTCCACAGGGAGCTTTTTTCCCTCAGGCGTTTCAAGATAATCCTTGAAATGCGTGTCAAGGGTCATGAATACAGTGCTGCCCTGAGCCTTGTATCTGCGTATTTTTTCACAGACAGCAGGAACGATCATTTCTGCCATTTTTGAACCAAGACTGCCCGTGACAAAATCATTCTGCATATCAACAACTATAAGATATCTCATATTCTATTTACTCCTTTCTCTCACGACGAAAACGTTTTGACAGGTAAGAACTGACATATTGTTTTATTAGTCCATAAAATAACATTATAACTCTAAAATATGAATTTTTCAACGTGTGCATAAAATGGGCAAAAAAAATGCTGAGCAACGGTGCTCAGCAGAAAATAAAAAAAACTATGTGTAGAACAAAAGAAAGGAGACAACAAAACGGATGTTAAATCAAACAAATTATGTTCAATATCCTTAACATCAATTAAATTATAACCTCTTTTGTAGCGATAGTCAAGAAAAAGTTGCAAAGAACTTGTTAATTTTCTGAAAATTCGGGATTTTGCACAAATATTTCGTTGACATTATGCTAACAATGACATCTGCGTGAGGTCTGAACTTAATTCGACTTAAAAAAGTAAAATATCTTATCCATTTTTAGCGTCTGTGATGTTCAAATTTTAATGTTTAAAACAAAAAAATAAGGTCATGACAGCAGGAAAGAGAGCCGATTTTAGAATATGCAGCAGGCAAACCCGTGATAAAATGCTGCCCTCTGAAACAAGCTCCCTCTCCTGCCGCCATGACCTGCAGGGGACTACTGCTCGGTGACAAGTCTGTTGTCTTTGAAAAACAGTGAAATGCACCAGATAGCCGAAATAGCTACCAAAACGTAGATGATCCTGCTTAGTATCGCTGCAGCGCCTCCGAAAAGAAATGCCACAAGGTCGAACTGGAAAATGCCCACAAGCCCCCAGTTTATGCCGCCTATTATGAGAAGCAGCAGTGCGATCCTATCTATCATGAGAAACTCCTCCTTTGATTGTTTAAAATATAGAGCAGTCCGTCTGTCAGCGGGCTGTTGATTGTAGTATTGTCATATTTTTTTGGATTATTCATTAAACGTTTGGTAAAAAACTACTAAAAAACACAGCTAAAATTCTATATAAAAATCTGCGTTTTGTACTAGACAAAAGCGACGGGCTATGTTATAATAATTGTATGTTAATCGTTTAAGTAAAAATGTATGGTAAGGCGTGAGGCAGATCATCGCTTTGCACTATGGGGGCGTTACTTTTTTGAATAATATAGACCTTAAATTCATGTTTAAAGATACGGAATGTGTCAGAATGCAGTCGGGAAAGTATTCCTGCGTTATCGCACCAAAACTTGGTGCTGCTGTGCTGAGGCTTCGTGACGAGGAAAACGGCATAGAGGTGTTCAGATATCGTGATGACTGCACTCTCAAGACTATAAATAAGGCGAGAGAGATATGGGGACTGCCTACTCTTTTCTTGCCTAATCGCTTTGATAAGGGCATTATAAAGACCTCTGACGCAGTGTATCAAATGCCTGTAAATGAGAAAAAGCTTGATAATTTTATCCATGGCTGGGTGCATAAGAGAGAACACGAAATAGAGTGTTATTCAACACAGGATAAAAAAGTTGTGCTTGTTACTTCTTATACCTTTGACAAGAATGACGAGATGTATTCTTATTTTCCGGTGGATTTTAAAATATCTTATACGTTTACGCTTTCTGAAAACGGTCTTTTGCAGGAGATATACCTGACAAACAACAGCGACAAGGCTCTGCCTGTTTCCATATGTACTCATACCTGTCTTAATGCGCCAATGTGCGATGGTGGCAGGGAGGAATCAATGAGAATGTGCGTGCCGATAATCGAAAAGTGCGAGCTTGACAAGAGATGTCTGCCAACAGAAAAGCTTTTGCCTCTTAAAAAGAAAGACCTTGAATATAAAGAGGGTACAAAAATGCCTACCCTGCATAATATCTCAAACGATATGTACACCGCAGGCATGAACAAGCTTGACGGTAAGGACTTCCATGGCTCTTATGTTGTGGATACTGACAATGGTCATAAGGTTTGCAACGAGGTGTCAAAAGAATTTAAGTTTTGGAATATGTGGAACGATAAGGGCAATAAAGGATATTTCTGCCCTGAACCAATGACAGCTATGATAAACTCTCCTAATCTCAGCCTTCCTAACGAAGTGAGCGGATATGAGGAGATAACAAAGGGTCACACATTCAAGTGCTGGCAGAGATTCTTTACTGAATAATAGAAAATGCAGTAGGGGTGAACTGAGGTCACCCGTTGATATACGCATTTGTATGGGTTATAATTAAGAAATTAATTAACAATAGATAAATTACGAAAGGTGGAAATTATTGATGAAATTTGGTCATTTTGATGACGTGAAAAAGGAATATGTCATCAGCAATCCAAGAACGCCATATCCATGGATAAACTATCTTGGCACACAGGAATTCTTCTCACTTATCTCCAACACAGCAGGAGGCTATTCCTTCTATAAGGACGCAAGACTGAGAAGAATAACTCGTTACCGTTACAACAACGTGCCTATCGACATGGGCGGAAGATATTTCTATATCAAAGACGGCGAAACTATCTGGAATCCGGGCTGGTCACCGGTAAAGACAGAGCTTGATTTTTATGAGTGCCGTCACGGTATGGGCTATACTATCATCACAGGTAAGAAGAATGGACTTAAGGCTGAGGCTACATTCTTTGTTCCTCAGAACTATAACGGCGAAGTTCAGCAGGTAGTTCTCACAAACGAGAGCAATGAAGAAAAAACATTCTCATTCTTCTCATTTGCAGAGTGGTGTCTTTGGGACGCTCAGGACGACTGCACAAACTTCCAGAGAAACTTCAGCACAGGCCGTGTTGAGGTAGTAGGTTCTACTATCTATCATAAGACAGAATACAGAGACAGAAGAGATCACTTTGCATTCTATACAGTAAATGACGAGATAGACGGCTATGATACAGACAGAGATTCATTTATCGGTCTTTATAACGGCTTCCATAACCCACAGGCTGTTGAAGCAGGCAAGGCTAACAACTCATTTGCAGACGGCTGGTCACCTATCGCTTCACACTATAAGAAGATAACACTTGCTCCGGGCGAGTCAAAGACTCTTGTATTTATCCTCGGCTATGTTGAAATGCCTGTTGACAAGAAGTTCGAGGCTGACGGCGTTACTATCAATAAGGAAAAGGCTCTCGCAATGATCGAGCAGTATAACACTCCTGAAAAGGTAGCCGCAGGTCTTGAAGAACTCAAGGCAACTTGGGACAGACTTCTCAGCGTTATCAATGTTGACACACCTGATGTCAAGGTAAACAGAATGGTAAATATCTGGAACCAGTATCAGTGCATGGTAACATTCAACCTTTCACGTTCCGCATCATATTTTGAGAGCGGTATCGGCAGAGGAATGGGCTTCAGAGATTCAAACCAAGATATCCTCGGCTTCGTTCATCAGATACCGGACCGTGCAAGACAGCGTATCATCGACATCGCTTCTACACAGCTTCCTGACGGCGGCTGCTATCATCAGTATCAGCCTCTTACAAAGAAGGGCAACTCCGATATCGGCGGCGACTTCTCAGACGACCCACTGTGGATGATACTCTCAGTTTCCGCATACATCAAGGAAACAGGCGACTGGTCTATCCTTGACGAAATGGTACCATACGATAATGACGAGTCAAAGGCTAAGCCAATGCTCGACCACCTTAAGGTATCATTCTATCACATTGTAAATAACCTCGGCCCTCACGGTCTGCCACTTGCAATGAGAGCTGACTGGAACGATTGTATCAACCTTTCATGCTACTCTGACACTCCGGGCGAGAGCTTCCAGACTTATACAAACCCTAAGTTTGCAGCCGAGGGCGGTTACTCAAAGGTAGCTGAGTCTGTAATGGTAGCAACACTCTTTACATACACAGGCCCTAACTATGTGTCTATCCTCAAGCACCTTGGCAAGGACGATGAAGCTGCCGCAGCACAGGCTGAGATAGACAAGATGAAGAAGAACGTTATGGAATCTGCATTTGACGGCGATTGGTTCCTGAGAGCTTACGATTCCACAGGCGCAAAAATGGGTTCTAAGGAATGTGAAGAGGGCAAGATATTCATCGAGCCACAGGGCTTCGCAGTTATGTCTGAAATAGGCAAGGACGAGGGCGCTGACATCAAGACACTTGATTCTATCGACAAGTACCTCAATACAAAGTATGGTCTTGTTCTTAACAACCCTGCATACTCAAAGTATTATATCCAGTATGGTGAGATATCCACATACCCAGGCGGATATAAGGAGAACGCTGGTATCTTCACACACAACAATGCTTGGATAATCTGCGCAGAAGCATATGCAGGCAGAGGCGACAAGGCGTTCGAGTATTACAGCAAGATAGCTCCTGCATTCAACGAGGAGATATCTGATCTACATAAGACAGAGCCTTATGTATACGGTCAGATGATAGCTGGTAAGGACGCAAGCAGATTCGGCGAGGGCAAGAACAGCTGGCTCACAGGTACAGCCGCATGGAACATGGTAGCTATCTCACAGTACATTCTCGGAGTACAGGCTGACTTTGACGGCTTGAAGATAGATCCATCTATCCCTCACGAGTGGGACGGCATGACAGCAACACGTCAGTACAGAGGTGCAACATACAACATCACTGTTAAGAACCCTGACCACGTTTGCAAGGGCATAAAGAGCGTAACAGTTGACGGCAAGGCAGTAGAGGGCAATGTTCTCCCTGTAGCTGAAAATGGTGCAACAGTAAATGTTGAGGTAGTAATGGGCTAAGCCATACAAATTTTAAAGGCGAGATTATGTTTTTTGGAAAGACAAAGAAAAAAAATAAACCAACTACAATTGAGCATCCTGTATTAGGAACTTTGATTAAAAAAACAGATTGGTACACAAAGAAGAGCTTTATCATTACATTATGGGATAAAACTTTTGACCTGTATCTATGTATATACTCAAATCAAAAAGATGCTGTAATTTCATTTGAACAAGAAGAAGCAATCAGATATTATCTTGATAATCAGATTCAAATCGAACGAGATATTCAAAAAATGTTGTTGAATTTTTTTCACACTTCAGATTGTTCTTTGATTGAAAAGAGTATACAAATTGAAGGATTGAATTTTACAAGGAATGGAGCTATCAGCATTGGTTTAATATCTGATTTTTCTGATGAGTTTCTTGAAAAACATATTGGAGAAGATGTTATTTTTACAGATTCTTTTGGGATGTCAGTTTATCCGATTAAGGCAGTGCTTCCAAATGAGAAAGTATATTACAACTTCAATAATAAATACGAAGGAGACCAGCTTTAATATGAATGTGTTTGACAGCATAATTACTGGACTTAACGAGGCAGTTGACTACGAAAAAGGTAAAATTTCTGCTAAAAAACAACTCTTAGAATAGAGCCTTTGCCTGATATATCTGCTGAAGATATAAAAGCGATCCGAAAAAAGCTGGGATTTACGCAGGCGGTATTTGCCGCAGTGATCGGAGTTTCGACAAAAACTGTTGAGGCGTGGGAAACAGGTACGAACCAGCCTATCGGTCCTGCACGCAGAATGATCTCACTCATTCAGTTTGACCCAGAAATTCTGCAAAGCTACCATATCGTAAATGAAAATGTTATTTAACTATGACCGCAGTTCTTTGAGGACTGCGGATCTTTTTATCCCGTCACATCAAAGACCTTTTTGATGTGTTCAACACAAAAAAGCCGCCCACCAGCGTGGACGGCTTTTGTCATATGCGAATTATTCCTGCGGACCCATTACCTTGACCATAACGGCTTTCTGTGCATGAAGTCTGTTTTCAGCTTCCTCGAATATCTCATTTGCGTGAGCCTCGAATACCTTTTCTGTTATCTCCTCCTCACGGTGAGCAGGCAGACAGTGCTGAACCATTGCGTCAGCCTTTGCAACAGCCATGATATCGTCGTTTATCTGATAGCCCTTGAATGCTATCTTTCTCTTTTCTGTTTCAGCCTCTTCGCCCATGGAAGTCCAAACGTCTGTGAACAGAACGTCAGCGTCCTTTGCAGCCTCAAGAGGAACGTCAGTCATTGAGAACTTGTCGCCGTAGCCCTTGGCAAATTCAAGAACCTCAGCAGCAGGCTGATAATCCTTAGGGCAAGCGATAGAAACTTCCATGCCTACTTTAAGTCCGCCAACGATAAGCGAATTTGCCATGTTGTTGCCGTCGCCTATGTAGCACATTTTCAGACCCTCGAAACGTCCCTTGAACTCTCTGATAGTCATAAGGTCAGCAAGCACCTGACAAGGGTGGCAGAAGTCTGTCAGACCATTTATTATTGGGATAGAGCCGTATTTAGCAAGATCCTCAACCTCTTTCTGCTCAAAAGTACGGATCATGATGCCGTCAAGATAACGTGAAAGAACACGGGCTGTGTCCTGAACAGGCTCGCCTCTGCCTATCTGGAGGTCACGGTTTGAAAGGAAAAGTGCCTGACCGCCAAGCTGATACATACCTGTTTCAAAAGAAACTCTTGTACGGGTAGAGGACTTCTGGAATATCATTCCGAGAGTTTTGCCTTTAAGAATGTGATGCTCGATACCGTTTTTGTTTTCGTATTTGAGCTGGTCTGCAAGATTGAGAATGTCGAGAATTTCCTCCTTGGAAAGGTCGAGCATTTTAAGTAAATGTTTCATAATATTTCCTCCGTAATTTGATTTTTATTTAGTATTGCGTAGCCAACGGACGAACACTGTTCGCACCTACACACTTTGTTATTTCTCGTCAAGAACTTTTTTCAGAATAGCAAGTCCCTTGTCTATCTGCTCATATGAGATATTCAGCGGTGGCAAAAATCTCAGCTTGTCCTTTGCTGTGAGAATAAGAAGTCCGTTTTCAAAGCACTTGTTGAGCACATCAGCGGCTTTCTTGGTTTTGAGCCTTACGCCTATCATAAGACCAAGTCCGTCAACGCCTTCAACTTCGTCTATCTGGACAAGCTTTTCTCTGAAATATTCGCCCTTTTTGCGAACTTCTTCAAGAAATTCAGGCTTTGTCACCTTGTCAAGAACTGCGTTTCCGCCTGCGCAGGAAATAGGATTTCCGCCGAATGTTGAGCCGTGCGTACCCTTGCCAAGTACCTCACTGCACTTCTTGTTAGCAAGGCACACGCCTATCGGAACACCGCCTGCAAGACCCTTTGCAAGTGTTGTTATGTCAGGCTTTACGTTGTAAAGCTCAGATGTGAGGAGCTTGCCAGTTCTGCCAACGCCTGTCTGTACCTCGTCTGCGATAGTGAGGATATCCCTCTTTGCACACTCAAGCATGATAGCGTTCACAAAGCTCTGCTGAAGAGGTATAACTCCGCCCTCGCCCTGAACAAACTCGAACATTACAGCGCAGACCTTGTTGTCAAGCTTGTTGAGCTTGTCCATAAGATCGTCAATATCATTAGCGATAACATTCTCAAATCCGCCAACGAACGGGAAGAAGTAGTTGTGGAAAACCTCCTGACCTGTTGCAGAAAGAGTGCAAAGCGTTCTGCCGTGGAAGCTGTTTACAAGGGTGATGATGATATTTCTCTCAGCGTCTTTGCCGTATTTGTCAAAGCTGTATTTTCTTGCAAGCTTGATAGCGCACTCGTTAGCCTCTGCGCCCGAGTTGCCGAAGAACATTTTCTCATAGCCTGTTGCCTCGCAAAGTCTTTTTGCAAAGTCAGCCTGTACCTTTGTGTAATAGTAGTTTGAGGTGTGCTGTATCTTGTGTGCCTGATCGCAAATAGCGTTCACCCAATCCTCGTCGCAGTAGCCAAGGCTGTTTGTGCCGATACCGGAGCCGAAGTCGATATACTCTTTTCCGTCCTCGCCAACAGCCGTCTGACCATGACCGCTTTCCATAACAAGACCTATTCTGCCATAGGTCTGCATAACGTGTTCGTTGAACTGTTCTATGGTGTTCATTTTTATCACTCTTTTCAATATGTATTGATATTTTATATAAACTGTGTACCGATACCCTCGTTAGAGAGCAGCTCGATAAGTATCGAGTGCGGTACTCTGCCGTCAATGATAGTGGTCTTTTTAACGCCACGTCTTACGGCTTCAACACAGCAGTCTATCTTTGGTATCATTCCGCCGCTTATGATGCCTTTCTTTTTGAGATAAGGCACATCGCTGACGTTTACCTGTGGGATAAGTGTAGAATCATCGTCCTTGTCCTCCAGCAGACCAACTATATCCGTCATAAGAATAAGTTTTTCCGCTCTCAAGCAAGAGGCTATCCTAGCCGCCGCAGTGTCAGCATTGATATTGTAAGACTGTCCGTCCTCGCCAACGCCAACTGTGGAGATTATAGGAACATAACCGTTGTTAAGTGCGTCAACTATAGGCTTTGTCGTCACCTTTTTGATGTCGCCCACAAAACCAAGGTCAACTTCGCTGTCAAGCTTCTGCGCAAGTATCATCTGCCCGTCACAGCCGCAAAGACCGAGAGCCTTTCCGCCATGGAGCTGCAAAGCGCAAACAAGCTCCTTGTTTACCTTTCCGCACAGCACCATTTTAACGATATCTATAGTTTCAGCGTCAGTGTATCTCAGACCGTTTATGAACTTGCTTTCAATGCCGACTCTTTTGAGCATTGCATTTATCTCAGGGCCACCGCCATGAACAAGAACTACCTTTATGCCTACCTCGCTTAGAAGCACGATATCGCTCATAACAGCTTCTTTAAGCTCAGCGTTTGTCATAGCGTTGCCACCGTATTTTACAACGACTATCTTGTCGTGGTATTTCTGAATGTGTGGCAGAGCGTCAATAAGTATCTGACTTCTGATTTTATTGCTTATGTCCATTTCTCATTCTTCTTTCCTATACTGATTTTATGTCTTAGCTTCTGTAATCGCCGTTTATCTTAACATAATCATATGTAAGGTCACAGCCCCATGCAGTGGCAGTGCCGTTGCCGTCGCCGATAGAAACGCTTATTGTGATCTCGTCCTCAAGAAGAACGGTCTTAGCCACTTCCTCAGAGAACTCTATGCCTGCGCCGTTGTGGCAAACGTGTATCTCTCCTGCCTTTGATGACAGTGAAACGTCCACCTTGTTTATGTCAAAATCAGCTTCAGCGTATCCAACAGCGCAGAGTATCCTGCCCCAGTTAGCGTCAGCACCGAACATTGCACACTTGAAAAGCGGCGAGCATATAACGCTCTTTGCAACGATTATAGCGGTGTCAAGGTCTTTTGCACCGGTAACAGTACATTCAAGAAGCTTAGTTGCACCCTCGCCGTCCTTTGCGAGCATTTTTGTAATGTTCATCATAACGATATAAAGAGCCTTTTTGAACACCTCGTAGCTCTCACCCTCGGCTGTTATCTCGGCATTTCCTGCAAGTCCGTTAGCCATAACAGCACAGGTATCGTTCGTTGACTGGTCACCGTCAACAGACAGGCAGTTATATGTTATCTTGACGATATCAGTAAGAGCCTTTTTGAGCATTTCGGAGGATACAGCGCAGTCTGTAGTGATAACATTTAGCGTAGTCGCCATGTTAGGGTGTATCATACCGCTGCCCTTGCCCATGCCGCCAACGTGGCAGATCTTGCCGTCAAGCTCAAACTCAACAGCCACTTCCTTTTTCACTGTATCAGTAGTCATGATAGCAATAGCGGCTTTTTCGTTGCCCTCATAGGAAAGCCCCTCATAAAGCTCGTCTATCTTAGCTTCGATAGGTTCAAGAGGAAGTATCTGACCTATGACGCCTGTCTGAGCGATAAGAATTTCCTCAGGCTTAACGCCCATTTTCTCGGCAGTCATCTCGCACATTTTGTAAGCCTTTTCCTCACCGTCAGCGTTGCAGGTGTTAGCGTTTTTGGAGTTGAGGATAAAGCCCTTAGCCTTGCCGCCTGTTTTAGCAAGATTTTTCTGAGAAATAGTAACAGGAGCACCCTTGACCTTATTCTGAGTAAAAACGCCGGCGGCTGAACACATAACGTCAGACTCCACAAGGCAGAGGTCAGGCTTTTTTGTAGGGTTTTCCTTTATGCCGCAATAAAGACCGTTAGCCTTAAAGCCCTTTGCAGCACACACGCCGCCGTCTACATACTTATAGCCGTCGAAATTTTTCTTTGATATCTCTTTCATATTCAAAACTCCTTACAAAATTTTCACACTAATTAGATCAGGACAGATTTTTTCTATTAATTATTTCTGTAGGGGCGAACAGCTTTCGCCCGCTTATTTTTTCCGCACTTTTATATTCGCACTCATTGGTCGGGGATTGCTCTCCTTTGTGGGGGAGCTTATTGTCGCCGTTGGCGAGTCATTTGAAGACGCTTCGCTGTTCAAATGACAAAAGCGGCGGAGTTTTGTTGGTTTTTAGGCTTGGTTGAGAAATTTTACTTCGGTTTGTTTTATTTTTTTGTCCGCCGCTTTTTTTAGACCGTACTTTTGTGGAGGGGGCTCTGCCCCCTGTTGGGTTTGATTTTGCTTTTGGCTTTATTTTGCCCCCGCTGGGGCTGCTCGCCCCCGTCCCTCGGCAGGGCTAACGCCGCCCTGCACCGGCGATTTTTTTGTGCGGTGCTTTTGGTTTGTTTTTTGCTTTTTTGTTATTCCAACCCCGTTGCTTCGTTTATCCCCAACATTATATTCATATTCTGTATTGCTGCGCCGCTTGCACCTTTTCCAAGGTTATCAAATCTCGACATAAGCAATATCTGATCCTCATTTCCGCACACGAATATCTGCATATTATTTGTTCCGGCCAATGTATTTGCTGCGATAAATCCGTCAGGAAGAGTTTCCGTTCCACCGAGCTCCATTACCTTAACGAAATGCTGACCAAGATAATGCTCCGCCATTATTTCATGGATATTCTCAGGTGTATACTTCTTTGTCAAACATCTTGTCACCAGCGGCACAGAAACAACCATACCATTATAATAGTCGTCCACTATCGGATTGAACATAGGCTTATATTTAAGTCCGCACACCGCCTGCATTTCAGGGATATGCTTGTGTTTCTGTGTGAGTGCATACTGACGTGGAGAATACATTTCCTTTGTTTTATTTTCGCTCTCCATAGCGGTTATCATTTTCTTTCCGCCGCCGCTGTAGCCTGAAACTGCATGGCAGGTAACAGGATAATCCTCAGGAAGCACTCCTGCCTTTACGAGAGGATAAACAAGGCTTATAAAGCCGCTTGCATAACAGCCTGGGTTTGCAACTCTTTTTGAATTGCGGATATTCTCTCTATGCTTTTCAGAAAGCTCAGGGAAGCCGTAATCCCAAGCAGGGTTTGTTCTGTGAGCGGTAGAAGCGTCGATTATCCTAACATCAGGGTTTGTGCAAAGTGAAGCCGCCTCTATTGCCGCTGCGTCAGGCAGGCAGAGAAAAGTGATATCCGATGAGTTTATCATCTTTGCTCTCTCGTTCACGTCCTTGCGCTTTTCCTCGTCAATGAGCAGTATCTCAACGTCATTTCTGTTCTGAAAACGCTCATATATCTGAAGTCCCGTTGTTCCTTCTTTTCCGTCAATAAAAACTCTTGTTTTCATTTTTCTTCATATCCTTTTATAAAACTTTATGATTTTGTCTGTCAATAATCTGTATGCTCATGCAAATGCAAACTTTTGTAGGGGCGAACAGTGTTCGCCCGTTTGGCTGACAGCTCTTTAGCCGTCTGCATACTTTTAATTATCGTCCAAAATGTTCTTGTATTCAGGTTCTTTTTTCAGCTTTTTACGCTTTTTATCTGCCTTTGCGGCATTTATTGCGTCCTTATCCGCAAAGCAGTTTCCGATACCTGCGGCGAAGGCCGCGGTCAACACAGTGAGTACGATAAAGTTCGGCACTACCGACCTTGCTTCCTCCACGAAGATATATTCTATCACCGAAACCGCTATCATCATAGGCGCAACATACCATTTCAAGCCGTAGTTCTTAGCGTGTCTGTAGCAAGCCCACCATGTACACACAGGGTACACCACCGTAAATCCCACCGCAAACAGCGGATATATCACAAAAAGCTTAGCCGTAAAAAGCCACATTATAACTGTCGCAAGCTCCCACAGCACAAGATAGAGCAGTGCCGCCTTAACAGGGGAGCGGTGTTTATCAAAGCTTATTTCTGACATATTCTATCTGAGCTTTTACAGACTCAGGCGCAGGACCGCCTGCCGCTTTTCTCTGCATTACGCAGGTGTCAAGGCTGATAGCGTCATAAACGTCCTCGTCAAAGTTGTCAGTGAGCTTCTTGTACTCCTCCAATGGGAGAGTTTCAAGTGTACAGCCCTTTTCAATGCAGGTGTGAACGAGAGTGCCCGTTATCTTGTAAGCGTCCCTGAAAGGCATACCCTTTTTAACAAGATAGTCAGCGCAGTCAGTAGCATTGATAAAGCCCTTGGCTGCGGCGTTTCTCATGTTCTCAGGGATAACTCTCATTGTAGCAAGCATCGGATCGAACGTTTTAAGACAAAGCTTAACAGTGTCAATAGCGTCAAAGATAGCTTCCTTGTCCTCCTGCATATCCTTGTTGTATGCAAGTGGCAGACCCTTCATCATAACGAGCAGAGTATTAAGGTCGCCGTAAACTCTGCCTGTCTTTCCTCTTATAAGCTCAGTAACATCAGGGTTTTTCTTTTGTGGCATGATAGACGAGCCTGTTGCATAAGCGTCGTCAAGCTCGATGAATTTGAACTCCCATGAGCACCAAAGTATTATCTCCTCAGAAAATCTTGAAAGGTGCATCATAAGCAGTGAGATAGCTGAGCAAAGCTCAATGCAGAAATCTCTGTCCGAAACGCCGTCAAGTGAGTTCTGTGTTATCTCGTCAAAGCCAAGCAGGTCGCAAACTCTCTGTCTGTTTATAGGGTAAGTTGTAGATGCAAGAGCACCGCTTCCCAAAGGCATGATGTTCGTTCTCTTGTAGCTGTCCTCAAGTCTTGAAATATCTCTCAGAAGCATATTTGCATACGCCATAAGGTGGTGAGCAAATGTGATAGGCTGTGCCCTCTGAAGATGAGTATATCCCGGCATAACAGTTGTGAGATTTTTCTCTGCAATGTCAAGGATAGTGTGTTCAAGCTTTTTCACAAGCTCGATTATCTCTTTTGTTTCGGCTCTGAGTATCATTCTCACGTCAAGTGCCACCTGATCGTTTCTTGATCTTGCCGTGTGAAGTCTTTTGCCTGTGTCGCCAAGCCTTTTGGTAAGCTCAGCCTCAACAAACATATGAACGTCCTCTGCAGTAGGGTCGAACTGTAATTTGCCCTCGTCGATATCCGCAAGAATACCCTTAAGTCCCTGGACTATTTTTTCGCTTTCGTGCTTTTCGATTATACCGCACTCGCCAAGCATAGTGGCGTGCGCCATAGAACCCTCTATATCATAGCGGTACATTCTTGCGTCAAAGGAAATAGATGAATTGAAATCATTGACTCTTTCGTCAACTTCCTTTGTAAATCTTCCTGCCCACATTTTTCCTGCCATTTTAAAACCGTCCTTTATGTTTATTTCAAGTTATCAAATATAAAAAATGTATGGGCAAAATGACCCCAAAGGATCATCCTGCCCCAATACATTTCAATAAGTGCGGATCAAATTTCCTTTTCGTGCTGTTCAAGCAGCTTCTGGATATCCACGCCGTTGATCTTCAGACCGTCTATCTTGCAATCGTTTATCTCAACGTTTGTAAGGTCACAGTGAATGAACTGTGAGTTCTTAAGATCAGGATTTTTAAACTCAACATTGTTCATGATAGAGCAGCCAAATCTCGAGTTGCTGAGATTTACGCCCAAGAACTTTGTGTTTACCATATACATATCTGCAAAGTCGCTTTCTTTCATGCTGACGTTGTTGAAATGTGTCTCGTCCATATTAACGTCATCGAAAACGGCTTCCTTAAGATTTACGTTCGAGAACTTTGCTCCGCCGAGGTTTACGTCCTCAAAAGAGGAGTTCGGCAGGCTGTCATAAGAGATCTCGACCTTCTTGTCTATTGCAGGCTCAAAAATGCTGTTGTTATCTGACATATCAAAACCTCCGTGAAAAATATTATACAAACTTTTTAAGGTTATACACCTTTATGCTCTGTTGACCAGAGCGACGCTATTAGTCCTTCTTAGCGTTTCTCTTCTGCTCGAGCTTAGCTCTTACCTTGATAGGCAGACCGAAGAGGTTGATGAATCCTGCTGAATCAGCCTGATTGTAAACATTGTCCTCATCAAATGTAGCAACTTCTTCATCATAAAGTGTGTATGGAGATGTTACACCTGCGTTTATCATGTTGCCCTTGTAAAGCTTCAGCTTAACGTCACCTGTAACAGTCTTCTGTGTTTCTGTAACAAATGCGCTCATAGCCTCACGAAGAGGAGTGAACCACTGACCATTGTAAACAATGTCAGCAAACTTGATTGAAAGATACTGCTTAACTCTTGCAGTTTCCTTGTCAAGTGTGATAGTTTCAAGAACTTCATGAGCCTTGTAAAGGATAGCTCCGCCCGGTGTTTCATAAACGCCTCTTGACTTCATACCAACAAGTCTGTTCTCAACAAGGTCAGCAAGACCGATACCGTTTGCACCGCCAAGCTCGTTAAGCTTTGTAACAAGCTCCTTGCCGTTCATCTCAACGCCGTCAACTGCTGTTGGGATACCCTTTTCAAAGTGGATAGTTACATAAGTTGGCTTGTCAGGAGCCATGATAGGTGAAACGCCCATTTCAAGGAAGCCCGGCTTCTCATACTGTGGCTCGTTTGCAGGATCTTCAAGATCCAGACCTTCGTGTGAAAGGTGCCAAAGGTTCTTGTCCTTTGAGTAGTTTGTTTCTCTGTTTATCTTCAGAGGAATGTTGTGTGCCTCAGCATACTCGATCTCCTGCTCTCTTGACTTAAGATCCCAGATTCTCCAAGGAGCGATTATCTGCATATCAGGAGCGAAAGCCTTGATAGCAAGCTCAAATCTAACCTGATCGTTGCCCTTACCTGTGCAGCCGTGGCATATAGCGTCAGCACCCTCTTTGATAGCGATCTCAGCTATTCTCTTTGCAATGATCGGACGTGCAAATGAAGTGCCGAGGAGGTACTGGTTCTCATAAACAGCGCCAGCCTGTACTGTTGGATATACATAATCCTCGATGAACTCTTCTGTAAGGTCCTCGATATAGAGCTTAGAAGCGCCTGTCTTGATAGCCTTTTCCTCAAGACCGTCAAGCTCTGTGCCCTGACCAACGTTTCCTGAAACAGCGATTACTTCGCAGTTGTTGTAGTTTTCCTTGAGCCACGGAATGATGATAGATGTATCAAGTCCGCCGGAATAAGCAAGGACAACTTTTTTGATCTCTTTTGCCATAACAAAATTCCTCCATTGTTTGTAGTAAGTATGTTTGTATAATATTTTCACGGCTCTCATGCCGATAAAATTATTATACACCTTTATACAGCATTGTCAAGTGCTTTTGCATAAAAATTTTATATTTATACACATTTTAAGGCTTTTTAATGTATATTTTTAGATAATATACAATTTATTCTGTATAAACTCCAAAAGATATACATATTGAGTATTGCAACGGCATAAAATAAAACAGCTAAACCAAAAACACAAAAACAGCTTTACAAATACTTAATTCAATTATATCACTATTCTTCAAAAAAAGCAACACAAAAAAGCCCTGTTTAACGATTTTTGTACAATATTTCAGGGTTTTCAAGGGGTTGCAATTTCATAAGAAATGATATATAATATACTCAGACGTTTTCTATACGATATTGGTGTACAATAAGTATGATAAGTCTGACATAATACTGAAAGGCGGTAATGAAAATGAGCAGTTTCAACGGTTTCAAAGAGGTAGTGGCAGATAAGCTTGATACCCTTGACTTCAATCCATACAAAAAGATAGGCAAGGAGTGGTTTCTTGTAACAGCAGGCGACGAGAGTGGCTGGAACACAATGACAGCTTCATGGGGCTTTGCAGGCGTTATGTGGGGAAAGAACACCTTCACCACAGTTATAAGACCACAGAGATATACAAAGGAATTTATCGACAAGGCAGAATATTTCACCATAAGCTTTTTCAAAGAGGACTATAAAAAGGCACTTTCATTCTGTGGCTCACATAGTGGACGTGACTGCGACAAGGCAAAGGAAACAGGTCTGACCCCTGTGTTCGTGTCTGAAAACGGCGTGGAGGTAACAGCTTTTGCGGAAGCTGATATGGTGCTTGTGTGCCAAAAGGCTTATGTTCAGGAGATGAAGCCTGAGTGCTTTGTTGATACTGAAAACGATGAGAAATGGTATTCTGACAAGGATTATCACTATCAGTATATCGGCGAGATAGTAAAGGCATTTGTCAAGGAATAATCTAAGCATATCTGCAAAGGATAGGTAGTAATGGTACGTCTTAATGATGATAAAGAAATGGTAAAGAGCATAAAAGAGGGGCTTAAACGCACAGGTGGCTATTGTCCGTGCAGGATACAGCGCACAGAGGAAAACAAGTGTATGTGCAAAGAGTTCCGTGAGCAGATAGCCGACCCGAATTTTGAGGGCTTCTGCCATTGTATGCTCTATTACAAAAGCAAGGACTAGAAAAGGAGCTGTGAAAAATGTCTGTAAAGGTCATAACAAAGGATAATTTTGAAAACGAAGTAATGCACTCGGAAAAGCCTGTCCTGCTTGACTTCTGGGCAGCATGGTGTGGTCCGTGCAAAATGCTTTCACCGCTGGTGGATAAGTATTCTGAGGAGGACAGTTCTGTAAAGGTGGGGAAGGTCAACGTTGATGAGGAAAACGAGCTTGCATCCGCTTTCGGTATCTCGAGCATACCTGCCCTTTTTGTTGTGAAACATGGCAAGGTAGTTGCTTCAACTGTCGGCTATATGCCTGAGGAGGAGCTCAAATCTTTTGTGGCTTCGGCAAAGGCGAAGTAAAACAGTTTATCATAACCTAACAAAGTGTATGGGCGACCTGTGGTCGCCCATTTCTTTTGTCGTATCGTAATTGGGCTATGAACATCTTCTGCATTTTGTCACTAGGGCAAAAATAAAAGCCCTGCAAAACGCAGAGCTTTTAAATATGATACTTTTTCAACATTCTCGGGGCGAACAGTTCGCCCGTTACGTCACGTTTTATCTCTCCTCACGGAAATAATTTATACCGCAGGATTGTGGCTGTGAACGCTCTCTTGATTTTTTCACTGAAGTGATGATAAGAACAAGAGCCGTTACAAGATATGGGAGCATATCAAAGAATGACTCAGGAACAGTGAAGCCGAGGTTTTTCGGGAAGTAGTATTTCAGCACCATGAATGCACCGAAAATATACGCTCCGTAAATAGCCCTTGCAGGATTCCATACAGCGAAGATAACAAGCGCTACAGCTATCCAGCCAAGACCGTTCACGCTGTTTGCCATCCAAACACCGCCGTTTATTACCATTGAGCAGAACGCTCCGCCTATTCCGCATATTCCTCCGCCGATAAGAACGTTTATGTATTTGTATTTCACAACGCTTATTCCCACAGCGTCCGCAACAGCAGGATTCTCACCGATAGTTCTAAGGTTAAGACCCACCTTAGTCTTTTTCAGATAGATAAACATTATCACAGCGATAACAATGCTCAGATATGTGAAAATGTTCTGTGAGAAAAGCACCTCTCCAAGAACAGGTATCTTGCTGAGAAGCGGTATGTCAATGTTTTTCAGACTGCTCATCACTCCGTCAGGCAGTTTGAGGTTGCCTGTAGGTGAAGCGGATATCATCTGCTCGCCTATGAAGTTTGAAAGTCCCGTGCCGAATATAGTCAGTGTAAGACCTGTTACGTTTTGGTTCGCCATCATTGTTATGGTAAGAAAAGCATAGATAAGCGAAACAAGCGCACCCATAAGAAATGCCGCAAGTATGGAAAGCCAAAGGCTTCCTGTCTTGTATGCTACCATAAAGCCTGCGCAAGCGCCCATTGCCATTGTTCCCTCAACGCCAAGGTTAAGGTGTCCCGCCTTTTCGTTTTGTATCTCTCCTACTGTGCCGAAAAGCAGAGGAGTACCCATATATACCGCATGGGCAAGGAATGAAATAAGTCTAGTCATTTTTCCTGCCTCCTCTTGTTACAAATCTGTATCTGATGAAGAACTCACAGCCAAGCACGAAGAACAGGATTATTCCCTGCAAAACGTCCGAGCAGTAAGGTGAAAGAACAAATTCAGACGATACCACAGTGCTGCCCTTTTCAAGGACTGCGAATAAGAATGACACCACAAGTATGCCGAATGGATTGAGGTTTGCAAGCCATGCAACTATGATAGCCGTGAAGCCTACTCCGCCTGCAACAGATGTTGAAAGTGTGTGTTCTGTTCCGCAAGCCTGTACCATTCCTGCGATACCGCAGATAGCACCGCTCAAAAACATCGTTCTTATCATTATCTTGCTAGGGCTCATGCCTGCATATCTTGCTGTTGCATGGCTGTCTGATACTACAGTTATCTCGTAGCCCTGCTTTGTGTATTTAAGATAGATAAATACCAATACCACAAGCACCAGACCTATCACCCAGCCTATCTGCACACCGCCTAGCGAGTCAAGCCATGCGTTAAGGTCAAATCTTGCTATCTTAGGATATCCCTTTGACTCAGGATCCTGCCATGCGCCCTTTGTGAGCCAATCTATAACGTAAAGTGCAATATAGTTGAGCATAAGGGTGAGCAAAGTTTCGTTTGTGTCGAACTTTGCCTTGAAAAATGCAGGGATAATGCCGTACAGTCCTCCGCCTATCATCGCCGCAACGAACATCACAATGAAAAGCAGATAGTGAGGCATATCGTAATGATAAAGAGCGAAGTATGAAGCGAAAACTCCGCCCATTATTATCTGACCCTCTGCACCGATATTCCAAAACTTCATCTTAAACGCAAGCGTAATGCCAAGAGAAGATATAAGAAGCGGTATCATTATCTTTATTGTTTCTTTGAACGGCATAAAAGGGCTTGCGGCGTTCTTGCCGATAAAAGCACCCTTTACCATTTTCGCATAGTATGAAAACGGATCTTTGCCAAGAATAAGAATGAATATTCCGCCTGCACAAATAGCCAGAAGCACCGACAGAAGCCTTATGATAAGCTTTTGCTTGTTTGAGCGTTCAGCACGCTTGGCTATTCTTATAAGAGGCTCTTTTTTTATAATATCAGCCAATGCCCAGCACCTCCTCCATTGTCGAGCCTGTCATCATCATGCCTACCTGTTCCTTTGTGACCTTTTTGGCGTCACAAATACCTGTTATCTTGCCGTGACAAAGCACCATTATCCTGTCGCAAAGCTCCAGAAGAACGTCAAGGTCTTCGCCTATGAAAAGCACAGCCGTGTTCTTTTTCTTCTGCTCGTTAAGAAGCGAGTATATAAGATATGATGAGTTGATGTCAAGTCCACGAACAGGATATGCGGTTATGAGCAGGTCAGGCTCACTGTGTATCTCTCGTCCAAGCAGGACCTTCTGAACGTTTCCGCCCGAGAGCATTCTTACAGGAAGCTCCGTTGACGGAGTTTTTATTTCAAGCTTTTCTATAAGCTCCTTTGAAAGCGCCTTAGCAGGCTTTCTGTCCACAAAGCAAAGCTTGCCCTGCTTGTATGTTTTAAGAAGCATATTGTCCGTCATACCCACCGAAGCGATAAGACCCATTCCAAGTCTGTCCTCAGGGATAAAGCTCATGCTTATGCCGAGATTTATTATCTCCTTAGGTGTCTTGCCTATGATGTTCTCCTTGTTGTAAAGCACTGCGCCCTTTTCTATCTTCTGAAGTCCTGCGATAGTCTCGCAAAGCTCTTTCTGACCGCTTCCTGCAATGCCTGCCACACCAAGTATCTCGCCCCTGTTTATAACAAAGCTTACGTCATCGAGAGCAATGCTTCCCTCAGAGTTCTTTACCGTCAGATCGACTACGTTAAGTATCGGCTTTACGTTCACAGGTTCAGGTCTTTCTATTGAAAGCTCCACCGCCTTGCCCACCATAAGCTCAGTGAGCTGCTTTTCACTGCTCTCTGCTGTGTTTACAGTTTCAACGCTCTTGCCCTTTCGCAGTATGGTCACTCTGTCAGATATATCCATTACTTCGCCCAGCTTGTGGGTGATGATAATGATAGCACAGCCCTGAGCTTTCATTTTTCTCAGGATATTGAAAAGCTTTTCAGTTTCCTGCGGAGTAAGAACCGCCGTAGGCTCGTCAAGAATAAGTATTTTAGCACCCCTGTAAAGCACCTTCAGTATCTCAACTGTCTGCTTTTCACTGACGGACATATTGTATACCTTTTTGTCAGGGTCAACTTCAAGACCAAGCTGTTCAGATATCTTTTTTATCTCATCTCTTACAGCACCCTTGCTCTTAAGCTTGCCCTTTGTGCCTGCCACAATGTTGTCTGCGGCGGAGAACACCTCCACAAGCTTGAAGTGCTGGTGTATCATGCCTATGCCAAGTTCGATAGAATCCATAGGTGAATTTATCACCTCAGGCTTGCCGGCAATGTAGATATTGCCCTTGTCAGGGTGATAGATACCCGAAAGCATATTCATCAACGTGGTCTTTCCTGATCCGTTTTCGCCCAGCAGTGCAAGTATCTCACCGTATTTTACTTCAAGATCAATGCCGTCGTTTGCAACCACGCTGCCGAAAACTTTTGTTATACCGCTGCATTTTACAGCGATCTCAGCAGATATTTCTTCACTCATACTTTCAGCTCCTTTTTATGAACTTCCTTAGATTTGCTAATGTCATCAGAAACCGACAGCAGAATTACCTGCTGCCGTATGCTCATATCATTAACAAAACAGGCGGCAACCTGCACCGCCCGTATAAATGTTTTGTTAAGCTGTTAAGCCTTATTACTTGACCTCAACGTTCTTGAAGTACCAGTTGATTCCGCCTGTGATAGTAGCGTCGTCAAGAGTTTTGCCCTCTTCGCCAACTGTTTTGCCGTCGTTTGTTTCGATAACGCCGTCAAATACGTTGAATGAGCCGTCCTCAAGCTTAGCCTTAGCCTCGTCAACAGCCTTCTGCATATCCTCTGTGCAGAGATCCTTGTTCAGAGGAGCGATGTCTACAAGACCGTCAGCCATGCCGCCGTAGTAGTTCTCGCACTTCCAGTTGCCATCAACTATCTGCTTTACCTGATATGTGTAGTATGCAGACCAGTTCCAAAGAGTTGAAGTAAGTGTAGCCTTAGGAGCGTCCTTAGACATATCTGTGTTGTAGCCTACGCCCCACTTGCCTGCGCTTTCAGCCTCGAGCTGTGGGTTAGGTGTGTCGCAGTGCTGAGCGATAACGTCGCAGCCCTCAGAAAGAAGAGCCTTTGCAGCGTTTGTTTCCTCTGTTGGTGAGTACCAGCTGTTTGTTACCTTTACATAAACCTTAGCGTCAGGATTTACAGAATAAACGCCCATTGCGAAAGCGTCGATACCGCCTGTGCACTCAGAGTTCTCGCTGCCCATAGCGGAAACGTAACCGATAAGATTTGACTCTGTCTTCATACCTGCAACGATACCGGTGAGGTATCTTGCCTGATAAATTCTTCCGAAGTAGTTGTTAAGGTTCTTGCCGTTGTTCTTGTAGCCTGTGCCGTGGCAGAAATAAACGTCAGGATATTCCTCAGCGAGGGATTCCATTTTGTCCATATAGCCCCAGCTTGTGCCGAAGATGATGTTGCAGCCTTCCTCGATGCACTCACGGATAGCTGTTTCTGTAGCAGCAGGGTCGCTGTCTGATACGTTGTTCTTTCTTACGATCTGATCGTCTTTAAGTCCAAGCTCCTTCTGCATACCAACGATACCCTGCTCGTGAGCATATGTGTAGCCTGATCCGTCGGCAGGGTTGCCGATGTGTATAACACCGATCTTTACAGTGTCATAGCTGAGAGTTGTCGTCTGCTTGTCAGCCGACTTCTGTGATGCTTCGTCCTTAGCAGATGTACAAGCTGTAAGAGCTGTTACAGCAAGAGCCGCAGAAAGAACGAGCGCAAGAATACGTCTTACCTTCATGTTTGATCTTCCTCCATAAAATATTTATTGGTAACGCCTTGTGCGTTAGTCCCTGAAAGTGATAGTGCCGTTGTCCATAGAGTCAACGATAGCAAGAGATTCGAGCTTTACGCCCATGTCACGGATAGTCTTTCCGCCAACCTGGAAGCCCTTTTCGATAACGATACCTGCTCCCGCAAGCTCAGCCCCGGACTGCTTCACGATATCTATAAGCCCCATAAGAGCACAGCCGTTAGCAAGAAAATCGTCTATAATAAGCACCTTGTCACCCTTGCCGAGATATTTTTCAGATACCATTACGTCATATGTAACGCCCTTTGTGTAGGACTTTACCTGAGTAACGAACATTTCGCCGTCAAGATTTTTACTGAGAGTTTTCTTTGCAAAAATAACAGGGCAGTTGTTAAAATGCTGTGCCGCAATGCAGGCAATGCCGATACCGGATGACTCGATAGTGAGTATCTTGTTTACGCCTGTTCCTGCAAATCTCTTTGCAAACTCCTCACCAATATCGTTGAAAAGCTTGACGTCCATTTGGTGGTTAAGGAATTTATCGACTTTGAGAACGTTTCCTTCCTTTACTACTCCGTCCTTAAGAATACGCTGTTTTAAAATTTCCATGATCTTTTCCTCACGATACAAAAAATAGTTAAATATATTATTTTACATCAAAAAACAACTATATAAGAAAATTATACTACACTTTCGACGATTATTCAATTGCTATGACACGTTAAAAGTTTAACATTCTATTAATTTTCAACGTTCTTTTCTATATTGTGCAATAAAAAAATCCGCCTGAGATCTCAGACGGATAAAAGTTTTATTTTTCTTTTACTTTTCTTGAAGCTATCTTAGCCGTGTTCGGCATACAGAGCATAGCAGCGGAGCTTTCGTAAATTGTGACATATATAGGAGCGTTCGTCAAATTGCAGAAAATAAGGTTTTTCGTGTCACAGTCATAAAACTCCATAAGCTCGCTGTCGATATAATATCTCCCCAGCGTATCCCATAAATCCAGCTTTTCCTTGCTTTCCGCAAGCCCCACAGAATCAATGATCAGCCCAACGGTCACATATGCAAAAACAGGCACTACCATATCTTCATTTTTGTAGAACATCTTGTTTCCATGTGGGTCAGTGCCGTAATAGCATATAACAAGAGTATCTTCAGGTAACTCATTTGCAACGTCAGCCTGTTCATTATCACAAAGCCTCTGGCAGATCGTGAAAAATTTATCAAGCTGTGCCATGAGCTTTTCTCTCTGCATTTTAGCTGTTTCAGCAAGCTCACTGCTTCCTGTTTTTTGTGCGGCATTTTCAGCAATATCGCAGTCAAAATAATCGCTTGGCGTTTTAAGCTCATAAACGTTGTTTATTGTTTTGGCAAAAAGCTTTCCGTCCTCGGAGTATACCGAGGTCACAGGAGAACTGCGTATGAATTTTCCGTCAGGGAACTTTTGACTGCCATATACAAGACCTTGAACGCAGTAAAACACTGTGTCGTCCGTGATAGGGTCAGGAAAACAGCTTTGAGCCGTGTTTGGATATGAAAAAAGCGAATTTTTCAAATTTCTTATTGCCACACGCCACTTGTCAAGATACATTTTTTTCTCCCTCGCTTTCAGCATTCATACCTATATAATATCAGATAGTGTATATTTTGTCAATAAAGCTGATAGCTTAATAAGATAAAAAAAGCCCCCGCTTATCGCAGAGGACTTTTTCAAATCATTTCGTTCGGCTAAAATATTTTTCGTTTGCACTGCCTGAAATATTGATCTTTAAAAGATTGTTCGTTCTCAGGCGTACCAGCTCATCTATATACGGCTTCATAACAAAGTCTGAAACTCTGTTCTTCAATTTTGTTATGCCTTTAAGTACGCTGTGAGCCTGAGTTATAGCAATAACGGGGAGTCTTCTCTCATCAATGTCAAGAGGAAATTCGTCGTCCTTGGAAATAAGCTGTATGTCAAAATAAATAAGGTCTATATCCTCGTTAAGAAGAAGCTTTTTTCCTGCCTGAATGGTTTCTGCAGTGAAAACAGTATTTTCCTGAGAAAGTATCTCTTCGAGCTGACAGCATGTGTCGCTGTTGTTGCTGACGATAAGGATCTTGTGCTTTCGGTCTATTTCATCTTGGATATAGTTCTTATATTCGTTTATGCGTTTATCCGTCAGCACCATGTCGGTCACGTCCGTGAAATACGCTATAAGCACAGAGCTTACACCTGTTTCGCTGACAAATCGTAAATGCGTCTTGAACCAGTGCTTCTTGCCGTTTATCTCGTGCATACTGAGAACACATTCTGCTCTGTCCTTGCTCTCTATTGCCTTGTTCACAGAGCTTGTGAATTTCTCTTTGCATTCGCTGTCAATGCAGTTCTTAACATTGAGTTTGCCGTAAATACTGCTGCCATAGCCGTATTTTTGTGAAAACGCCTTGTTTGAACATACCATTACCACTGAGCTGTCCGGAAAACATTCATATATCGTAGCAGGCTGGTCGATGCTGTCGATATATGCCAGCAATCCTCCGCTCTTGCCCCACAGTAGGTCGTTTACTGACGCCCCGTTCTCAGGCACAGGCTGTTCCTCCTGATCTGAAATAAGCTTTTCATAGTCTGCCGCAGGCAAAGGCTTTGAATAATAGAAACCCTGAATGTAGTCACAGCCTACGCTTTTCAGAAATTCTACCTGCTCCGCTCTGTCAACGCCTTCCGCTATAACAGGGATATTGAGCCATTTGGCCATTCTGATAACAGAAGAAATTATAGTTTCTGCACGGCCGTCATACTTTGCCTTGAACATGAACATCATGTCCATTTTTAGCATATCCACCTGAACATCTTTGAGTACGTTCAGGGAAGAATAGCCGCTGCCAAAATCGTCCATGAGGATAGTAAAGCCATTATTTCTGAGCTGACTAGTGATATCATCTATCATTACATTGTCGTCAGTATAAACGCTCTCCGTTATCTCGATGTTGAAATACTTAGGGTCAACGTCATACTTTTTCGTAAGTTCGATTATTATTTTTGAAAGATTAGGGTTGTAAAGGTTTACCCTTGAAACGTTTACAGACACAGGAAAAAGCGGTACTCCCTTGTCTTTCCATTCCTTGAGCTGTTTGCATACGCATTCCCATATGTAGAAATCAAGCTTTGAGATAAAGCCGTTCTTCTCAAATATCGGGATAAACACACCCGGTGAGATAAATCCCTTGGTAGGGTGTATCCACCTTGCAAGAGCCTTCGCCCCCACAGGCTTGTTTGTCTTTACATCATATTTAGGCTGATAGTAAGGCACAAACTCGTGGTTTTCAAGAGCGTCGCTCATTTCATTTATTATATTCTGCTCATTTTCGATAGAAAGCCGCATTTTGTCATCATAAAAAGCATAGCTTTTCATATAATGCCCTTTTACAGTTTTAGCGGCAAGAGCGGCACGGTCGCACATGAAGGATATTGGCAGGCTTCTGTCAGTCACCACATAAACGCCGTAAACGATCATGATGTTATAGCTTGCGGACAGTTTTTTCATGTCTTCAACAGCCTGCTCTATCTGCTTTACTGTTTCTTCCTTGCCCTGATAAGGGGTGAAGATACCGAAAACGTCAGCGTCTATCCTACCGAAGGTACAGCATTCCGTTGTTTTTGCAAAATCTCTTATACGTTTTGCAACACGCTTTAGCAGTCTGTCTCCATACGCAGTGCCGAAAAATGAATTTATAAGCTTGAAACGGTCGATATCTAGTCTTAGAAAAGCGAACTGCTTGTCAGGATTATCCTTAAGAAGTGCCTTTGATGCACTGAAAAATTTATTCTTTGAATATATCTCCGTAAGAGGGTCGTAGTTCATAACGTTATTAAGCTCTTTGAGCAGCGATACCTGACTTCTTGCGATAACGTTTTTGAGCCTTAGCTTTATAATATCAGCGTCATAAGGCTTTGGAACAAAGTCCCACGCACCGCTTTCAAGCACCTTCTTTTCAGTGCCTCTGTCTGATTTTTCTGTTAGTATAATAACAGGTATCTGAGATAAGGTTTTATCCTGCTTTATTTTATCCATGAACTCATATCCGTCCATTTCGGGCATTATGATATCCAGTATTATAGCGTCAACTTTTTTATCCTGTTTTTTTAGCTTTGTAAGAGCCTGTATGCCATTTTCTGCTTGGATCACAGTATAGTCAGAATGTAGTATGTCGCAAAGTATAGATCGGTTCGTTGTGCTGTCGTCAACGACAAGCACGGTTTTCTGTATGTCCATTTGCAGCTCCCTTCTGTCATATGGCAGTTTAATATAACGTTTTCATATCATAAGTATACAACATGTCGTTAGGATTTTCAACATTTTTTATCAGTGCTTGCAGGCTTTTTGGATTATTCGTTATAAATAGCTATTTTTGATTATCCAAGATACAAATAATTTGGTACTGTTTGCACAAGCCGTACTATTTATTATGACAAAGCTTTTCCGTTTTTGACATCATCACAAGCAGAAGTATGAAGAAAAATGCAAGATAAACGGGCATAAGCTTAAGGCTCGCATGGTTTGCGATAAGCCCGAAAACAGGGGGCATGAAGGTCGAGCCTGCAGGGAAGAGCTAAATCAGCCCTGCCCGAAATCAAATCTCTTGTAAAGCTTTTGTATCTTAGAAGCAATGACGATAGGCGGATAACCACCGCTTATGACATAGTGTGAGTGGGCAAGATATAAAGGCCTTCGATAATCAAACCGCTCTGAAAGCTGTTCTCTGGTGGAGTTGTAAGCGATAGGTCTGTTAGGGTCGTTTTTTATGCGTCCGTAGCAGGTGTTGAAATATGTGTCGATAAAGACCACCATGCCCGATCTTTTAGCCACCTTGCCGTTCTCCTCCGAAAGCAATGCTCCGCCGCCTGTTGCAACAACGCCGCCAATGTCAGCAAATGCTGCAAGAGCCTCGGTTTCAAGCTTCCTGAAATGCTCCTCACCGTATTTGTCGAATATTTCAGGTATGCTCATTCCTGCCGTATCTTCGATATACTTGTCAAGGTCAACGCACTGACAGCCCATTTTTTTCGCCAAGATCTTTCCCACAGTAGATTTTCCGCAGCCCATAAAGCCGCACAAAAAAATTGGTCTCATATTTACTATCCTTATTATAATGTATTTTACTTAAAATCCTTCTCCACAGCGATCTCCATTTCGTCTATGATAGACTGAACTTCCTCGTCTGTGTATTCGTCACCGTCCCATATCTCGTGAGCGGAAACCGCCTGCCAAACCAGCATTGCCATGCCTCCGACAGCGTTCTTGCCCATAGCCTTGGCTTTCTGCATGAGCAAAGTCTCACGAGGGTTGTATATAACGTCAAATACCGCACCGCTCGCCCTTATAACTTCATCAGGAACAGGGCAGGCGTTTGTCTTAGGATACATTCCCACCGGACAAGCGTTCATAAGCAGCTCGTAGTGAACGTCAGTCGGTATCTCAGTGTTTAGAACAATAGTTATCCTAGCGTCAGACTTCATAGCCTTTATCTCTTTCTCTACCTGCTTAGCCAAAGGCATATCGCTCTCCAGTACCGCAATGTAAAGGTCAGCCCCGGCAAGAGCCGCCTCAATTGCCATCATTCTGCCTACTCCGCCGCAGCCTATAAGCAGTATCTTTCCCGTGAAGTCGATATTCATTGCACGAACAGTTCTGAGAAAACCGTCGCAGTCAGTGTTGTAACCAACGTGCCTGCCGTTTTTGTTGTCAACGCAGTTCACTGAGTGATAACGCTTTGCCGACTGGTCAAGCTCATCAGTGTAGTCGATAATGCCTATCTTGTGGGGAATAGTGATGTTGTAGCCGTTAAGAGAATTAAGATACTCCGCCTTGTCTTTAAGCTCCTCAGGCTTTACCTCCAGTATCTCGTACTCAAACTCACGTCCTTTCAGCTCAAAAAGCCTGGCGTGTATAGGAGGCGACATAGTGTGTTTAAGCGTTTCTCCAAGTATAGCGTATTTTCTTGACATTTTACATTCCTTCTTTATAAAAATTTCCGAATATTAATAATGTATATCCGTAGGGGCGAACGTTCCTACAGCTTAATAGTTATCTCCCTATTAGTAGGCACATACCTGCGTATCTTTACCCCCGTCAGCTCAAACATTTTCTTAGAAGCCTTAACTCCGTCAGTGTCAGCGTATTTGTCTTCCCAGTAAACGACTTCCTTTATGCCGCTTTGAATGATAGCCTTTGCACATTCGTTGCATGGAAAAAGTGAAACATATATCTTGGCATTCTGTAAGCTTCCTGCCGCATGGTTGAGAATGGCGTTAAGCTCGGCATGACACACAAATGGATATTTCGTGTCAAGAAACTCTCCGTTCCTGTCCCACGGCATCTCATCATCAGAACACCCGGTAGGCATACCGTTGTAGCCTACTGACAATATCTTGTTGTCCTGAGAAACTATGCACGCCCCTACCTGCGTGTGAGAATCCTTGCTCCTCTGTGCAGATAGCAGTGAAATGCCCATAAAATATTCGTCCCATGATATGTAGTCATTGCGTTTCATTTTATACACCGCCTTTTATCAGGTATCTTCATCATCAATGTCTGATATGCTCAGCATTGTCACCTTGCCGTCATCATCAAAAAAGAAAGTCGCCCAAAAGCCCCTCTTCTTGTATTTCCATGCGTCTGCGTCAGGACTGTCAGGCTCTCCGAAAACTTTTTTGACTTCCGTCTTGTCATCACCGCATTTTACCCCTGCAATGCTCATTCCCTTTTTATCGGAACTGCTTTGCGCCGCACTTATCTGACGTATCTTCGACTTCCTGTCAATATTGTCAACACTGTCCGCTTCTACCTTAACAGTGCCTATTATACTGCCGTCCTGCATAAGCGCCACCGAGAATATCCCCTTGCCGTTTGAGTTCCCCGAAAAAGGATAATCCAGCGTGTATTCATATTCCTCGCCAATATCGTCCAGAGTGCATGGTATCTGTATATCCTTGCCGTTTATCTTTATCTCCCACGCACATTTTCCACAGGCACTCAGACAAACAAGCATTGCCACCGCCAATGCCAACAGCAAAGCCCTTTTCATAGCCTTTTTCATTTTTCTCCCCTCGATATTTTAGCTCAGAGAAGCAAGAGCCTTTTCCATTGTGGCATTGTTCTCAATGTTCACAGCGTTCTTGCCCTTGAGAGTTTTCTTTACAAGACCGGTAAGCACCTTGTTAGGACCAAGCTCGATAAAGTTCTCATAGCCTGCCTTTTCCATTTCTGCAAGCTCAGAAGTGAACTTAACGGGTGAAACGATGTGCTTGGCAAGCATATCAGGCATAGCAGAAAAGTCTTCAAGCTTTGTTCCAAGAACGTTTGAGTAGAAATCAACGTTTGCAGTCTTGAACTCAACTGTCTTTGCAGTTTCAATAAATTCATCAGCCGCACTCTGCATGAGTTTTGAGTGGAAAGCAGACGCAACATTGAGCTTTATAGCCTTTTTCTTCATCTCCGCAAACTTTGCCGCAGCCGCCTCGCAAGCCGCAGTATCACCAGCGATAACTGTCTGAACGGCTGAGTTGTAGTTTACAGGAACAACATAGCCCTCTGTTTCCTCGCATATCTTCTCGACCTCTTCAGCAGGCAGACCGATTATAGCATACATTGAGCCACTGTTGGCCTCTGCGGCTTTCTGCATTGCAGCCGCTCTCGCCTTGATGAGCTTGAAGCCGTCCTCAATAGTTACAACGCCTGCGGCTACCATAGCAGCATATTCGCCCAGTGAGTGACCTGCTACGCCGTCAAATGTGATGCCCTCAGCCTTTGCGGCTTCAAAAGCGGCAAGTGAGCAAGCCATTATAGCAGGCTGTGAATTTACAGTTTTGTTAAGCTCAGTGTCAGGACCGTCAAATGTTACCGCTCTCAGGTCATATCCCAGCACCTTTTCCGCTGTGTCGAAAACCGCATTTGCAGCATCATACTTTTCGCAAAGCTCCTTAGCCATTCCTACATACTGTGAGCCCTGACCTGAAAACAAAAAAATATTTTTTGACATAAAATTTTACTCCTTTGTGGTTAAATTTATACATAGCCGCCTGATAATATCAAAGCCGCCTTATCTCATATCTGTAAATTTTTGAAAGTTATCTCCGCTCAATTATTGTTTTATGATTTAATTTTTGCAAGATATTTTCAAAAATAGACACATAATATTAACTAACGCCCTAAAACTTGTGAAAAATTCTCTAAATGTTTAAATTCATCAAGAGTTGTTCATAATTTGTTATTGACGTATCTAAAAAAACAGTTTATAATTATAATGTTATGATATGTGTTATATAGTTAAAAAATTAACTAATTATATTTTGATATAATATATTTTGACTTGCTCCATAGGAACAAGAACATTATAGCACAAATTACGGAAATATACAATATATAATATAGAATTTTCAGGAGGAAAAATCAGTGGGAAGTAAAGTAACAGGCGTAAAGATCAAGGGCATAGGCAAATATGTGCCTGAAATGGTCGCAACAAACGAGGATTTCACAAAGATCGTTGAAACAAGCGACGAGTGGATAACTCAGAGAACAGGCATCAAGCAAAGACACATCACAAATGGCGAGCCTACATACTATCTTGGAGCAATGGCGGCAAAGGCTGCAATGGCTGACGCAGGAGTAAAGGCAGAGGATATCGGCCTTATTATTGCCACAACAGTAACAGGGGATTATTTCACTCCGTCACTTTCCTGCCTTATCCAGAGAGAGATAGGCGCGATAGGCTGTATCGCATTTGACCTTAACGCTGCTTGTGCAGGCTTTGTTTACGGCTTTGATACCGCAAAGAGATATCTCCAGACAGGCGACGGAATAAAGACCGTTCTCTTGGTGGCTTCTGAGGAGCTTTCAAAATTCGTTGATTATACCGACCGTTCTTCCTGCGTGCTTTTCGGTGACGGCGCAGCCGCTTTCGTCCTTGAAACAGCAGAGGATACTACATACTCAAGCTTCCTTGGCGCAGACGGAAACGGTGCAAAGTATCTTGCTTCCCGTGCTTTGAAGTCTGAGAACGCTTTCAGAACTAATAGCGAGGAATTTGATATGGATATGCCTGAAACGAAGGATTATTTCTTCAAGCAGGACGGCAAAGAGGTCTATAAGTTTGCCACAAAGGCACTTCCAAATGCCGTTGAGCAGGCTTGTGCAAAGATAGAAATTTCCCCTGATGACCTTGATTGGATAGTGCCGCATCAGGCAAATATAAGAATAATCGAAACTGCCGCAAAGCACCTTGGCGTTTCAATGGACAAGTTCCCGGTATATATCGACCGCTATGGAAACACATCTTCCGCATCTATCCCTATCGCATTTTGCGACGCAGTTGCAGAAGGCAGGATAAAAAGAGTCGACAAGGTTTGTTTTGTAGGCTTCGGCGGTGGACTTACTTATGGTGCGGCTGTTTTCGAGTATTGATGATCAATATACAGTTTATATTCGGTACATAATAAATTGTTATTATGTATTATGGCATAAAATTTGCTTTTGACAATAAGGAGAACTACTATGACTACTACAAAGACAAGAATAACTGAACTTTTGGGTATAAAATACCCTATCTTTCAGGGCGGTATGGCTTGGATAGCTGAGCATACTCTCGCTTCCGCAGTTTCAAACGCAGGCGGACTTGGCATAATCGCAGGCGGCTCTGCACCTATCGACTACCTGAGAGATCAGATAAGACAGACAAAGGCGGCTGTAAACGGCAAGCCTTTCGGTGTTAATATCATGCTCATGAGCCCTAATGCCGACGACCTCGCTCAGCTCGTTATAGACGAGGGCGTACCTGTCGTAACAACAGGTGCAGGCAACCCAGGCAAGTATATGGCTGCATGGAAAGAAGCAGGCATAAAGGTGATACCTGTCGTTCCGTCAGTTGCTCTTGCAAAGAGAATGGAAAGAGCAGGCGCTGACGCTGTTATTGCAGAGGGCACAGAGTCAGGCGGACATATCGGTGAGAACACAACCGTGTGTCTTGTACCACAGGTAGTTGACGCAGTTGAGATACCTGTTATCGCCGCAGGCGGAATAGCAGACGGCAGAGGAATAGCCGCTTCATTCATGCTTGGCGCAGAGGGCGTACAGCTCGGCACACGTTTCCTTGCCGCAGATGAGTGTCAGATAAACCCTGTTTATAAGGAGCTTGTTGTAAAGGCTAAGGATACAGACAGTATCGTAACAGGCAGATATACAGGTCACCCATGCAGAAACGTTAAGACAAAGTTCTCAAAGAAGCTTGCAAGCGGCGAAGCAAACGGCACAATCACACCTGAGGAGTTTGAGGAGATAACCCTCGGTTCACTGAGAAAAGCCGTTCAGGACGGCAACCTTGAGGAGGGTTCTTTCCTCTGCGGAGCTATCGCAGGCATGGTAAAGAAGGTCGAGCCTGCAAAGGATATGATAGAGGAAATGTTCACAGAAGCAGAAAAGCTTCTCGGCAAGTAAAAGACGGAGGAAGATAAAATGGCAACAGCATTGATAACAGGTTCCGCAAGAGGAATAGGTGCAGCAATAGCACTCAGACTTGCAAAGGACGGCTATAATATTGCTCTCAACGATATCTCTGAGGCAATGTTTGAAGATAACGATATAATGGATAAGATAAAGGCAGAGGGCGTAGAGTGTGAAAAGTTCATCTGCGACGTTTCAAGCTATGCACAGGTAGAGGAAACAGTTAAGGCAGTAAAGGCTCGTTTTGGCACTATCGACGTTCTCGTAAACAACGCAGGAATCACTCGTGACGGTCTTATGGCTCGTATGAGCGAGGAGCAGTACGATATGGTAGTTGCTGTAAACCAGAAGAGCGTGTTCAATATGTCAAAATTTGTGGGCAGCGTTATGATGCGACAGAAGTCAGGCAAGATAATAAATCTTGCGTCAGTTGCAGGACTTTACGGCAACCCTGGACAGATAAACTATTCCGCAACAAAGGCGGCTATCGTCGGCATGACAAAGACAGTTGCAAAGGAGCTTGGCTCAAGAGGTGTTACCTGCAATGCAGTTGCCCCTGGATTTATCAAGACCCCTATGACGGACAAGCTTACAGACGCTCAGAAACAGGCTATGATAAATCAGATAGCTATGAAACGTTACGGCGAGGTAGATGAGATAGCAGGCGTTGTATCATTCCTTGCCTCAAATGACGCAAGCTACGTTACAGGACAGGTAATAGAAATAAGCGGCGGACTTATGATGTAGTCACTCGGTCACTCGCCGTGACGGGCATTTTACGCCGTGCGTTTCGGTATGATGTAATTTGTGTCCGCTCAGCGAAAATATGCAGACCGAATAAAAATATTGTTTGGCTTTATATCAAGCAATAATGTAGGGACGAACAGCGTTTGCCCGTTATCCCACAAGCCATGTGCTCGATATGTGCCGTGGAAAGATAAGATATATCATTGTTTCAGAAATAAAGGAGTGTTTAAATGAGAAGAGTTGTTATCACAGGTATGGGTACAGTAAACCCTCTTGGAAAAAACGTAGAAGAGTTCTGGGAGAACATCAAGGCTAACAAGAACGGTCTTTCATATGTTGACCAGTTCGATACTGAGAATTTCCCTGTAAAGATAGTCGGAGCTGTCAAGGATTTTGACTGCACAGAGTATATAGACAAAAAAGAGGCAAAGAGAATGGATAGATTCACACAGTTCGCTGTGTGCTCTGCAAAGCAGGCTCTTGCCATGGCCGGCACTGATTTCAAGGACGTTGATCCTTTCAAAGCAGGCGTTATAATCGGCGTTGGTATCGGCGGTCTTAACATGACCGAAAAGGAAGTCACAAAGTTCAACGAAAAGCCTGACAAGGTGTCCGTATTCTTTATCCCTATGATGATAGGCAATATGGCTGCCGGCACTGTTGCAATGCAGACAGGCTTTAAGGGCGATAATTTCTGTACCACTACAGCTTGCGCTTCAGGTACTCACGCTATCGGCGAGGCTTTCAGAAAGATAAAGGACGGCTACCTTGACGTTTGCCTTTGCGGCGGCTCAGAGGCTTGTATCTCTCATTTCGCACTCAGCGGCTTCAACAATATGAAGGCTCTCTCAAAGGCAACAGAGCTTGACAAGGCTTCAACTCCATTCGACCTGAACAGACAGGGCTTTGTCCTTGGCGAGGGTGCAGGCATACTTTGCCTTGAAGAGTATGAGCACGCTAAAGCAAGAGGTGCAAATATCATAGCTGAAATAGCAGGCTATGGCGCAACAGGCGACGCTTATCACATGACAAGCCCATCACCAACAGGTGAGGCTGCCGCTCATGCAATGAAGTATGCCTATGAAGAAGCAGGTCTGAAGCCTGAGCAGGTGAACTACATCAACGCTCACGGCACATCAACAGGTCTTAACGATAAGTATGAAACAACAGCTATCAAGCTTGCTCTTGGCGAAGAAGCCGCAAGAAAGACGGTCATAAACTCCACAAAGTCTATGACAGGTCACCTTCTTGGTGCGGCAGGCGGCATGGAAGCTATCGTTACTGCACTTTCTGTACAGAACGACTTTGTTCATAAAACAATAAACTACACCACTCCTGACCCTGAGTGCGACCTTGACTACTGTGTTGAGGGCAACAGAGAAATGCCTGTCTATGCAGCACTTTCAAACTCTCTGGGCTTTGGCGGACATAACGCTACTATCTGTATCAAGAAGTGCGACTAATAAGGAGAAACTGATATGAGCGAAAAAATTTATGGTCAGTTTGACCTTGAAACAATAGAGAAGCTTGCCGATATCGTGAAGAATAAAGACCTCGGTGAGATAACAATAGCTGACGGCGACAAGGTGATAACAGTAAAGGGCAAGAAATGCCCTCCTCCTGCACCAATGGGAATGCCTATGCCAATGGCTGTAGGCACAGCTTTACCTGCTACCCAGACAGCACCAGAAGCGTCGGCAACATCAGCGCCGGTAACAGGCGGCAAGGCAGTTAAAGCCCCTATTGTGGGAACATTCTATGCCGCTCCGTCACCTGATTCAAAGCCGTTCGTAAGCGTTGGCGACAAGATAAAGAAGGGCGACACTATCTTCATTATCGAGTCCATGAAGGTAATGAGCGAAGTACAGAGCGAATTTGACGGCGTGGTAAGAGAGATATGCGTAAACAGCGGCGACGCTGTTGAGTTCGATCAGACCATAATGATACTTGACTAAACTGATTTGGAGGAAAGACAATGGCAGTTGTTTTGAATAAAGAGCAGATCATGGAAATAATCCCTCACCGTGACCCTTTTCTGCTTATCGACGAGGTAAACGAGCTTGAAGTGGGCAAGCGTGTAAAGGCTACAAAGTATATAAAGGCTGAGGACTTTTGGTTCAAGGGACATTTCCCGAACTATCCTGTTACCCCAGGCGTACTTATGGTAGAGATGTGTGCGCAGGCAGGTGCAGTTGCACTGCTTTCACTTCCTGAGAACAAGGGCAAGATAGGTCTGTTCGGCGGCATAAACAACTGTAAGTTCCGTCAGCAGGTAGTGCCTGGTGATAAGCTGGATATCGAGGTGGAGATAATCAAAGTCAAGGGTCCTATCGGCGTTGGAAAGGCACTTGCTTCTGTAAACGGCAAGAAGGCTGTTTCCGCTGAGATAACTTTTGCGATAAAGTAAGGTATCTCTTATTCTAGTCATAATTAGTGAGGCATAATATGTTCAAAAAAGTATTGATAGCGAACAGAGGCGAGATCGCTGTCCGCATTATAAGAGCCTGCCGAGAGCTTGGCATACATACTGTTGCGGTATATTCAACCGCCGACAGAAACGCTCTCCACGCTCAGATAGCAGACGAGGCAGTCTGCATAGGTCCTGCACCAAGCAAGGACAGTTATCTTAATGTCAGGGCGATAATCTCCGCCTGCGAGATAACAGGTGCAGATGCTATCCACCCGGGCTTTGGCTTTCTGTCTGAAAATCCGTCCTTTGCAAGAATGTGCGAAAAGTGCGGCATAACTTTCATAGGACCAAGAGCCGAGTCTATTGAAATGCTTGGTGATAAAGCGCAGGCAAAGGAAACAATGAAAGAAGCAGGTGTGCCTGTTATAATGGGTTCAGACGGTGCTATCTCAAATATCCATGCGGCGCATACCCTTGCAAGAGATCTTGGCTACCCTGTTATGGTAAAGGCTTCAGCAGGCGGCGGAGGACGTGGTATAAGGATCGTTCACTCCGACGATGAGCTTGAAGCGCAGATGACCGCCGCAAAGCAGGAGGCTCTTGCCTGCTTCGGCAATGACGAGATCTATATCGAGAAATTCATAGAAGACCCTAAGCATATCGAGATACAGATACTTGCAGATAATTACGGCGACGTTATCTATCTGGGCGAGCGTGACTGCTCCATGCAGAGAAGAAATCAGAAGGTCCTCGAGGAAGCCCCTTCCCCTGCAAGCTTTATGAATGAGGAGCTTCGTGCGAAAATGGGTAAAGCCGCTTGTACAGCCGCTAAGGTCTGCGGCTATAGGAACGCAGGCACTATTGAGTTCCTTGTGGATAAAAACGGCGAGTTCTATTTCATGGAAATGAACACCCGTATACAGGTGGAACACCCTATCACAGAGGCTGTCACAGGCGTTGACCTTGTAAAGCAACAGCTCCTTATCGCATCAGGACAGAGATTGTCTATAAAGCAGGAGGATATAAAGCTGACAGGTCATGCAATAGAGTGCCGTATAAATGCGGAAAATCCGCTTCTTGATTTCAGACCGTCACCTGGCAGGATAAAGTCGCTCTTTATCCCAGGAGGCCCTGGAATAAGAGTAGATACCGCAGTTTATCAGGGCTATGAGATACCGCCTTATTACGATTCCATGATAGGCAAGCTCATTGTTCACGGTAAGAATAGAGAAGAAGCTATTGCAAAAATGACATGGGCACTGTCTGAGTTTATCGTGGACGGCGTTGCAACCAATGTTGATTTCCAGCTTAAGCTTATAAGACGCCCGGAGTTTTTAGAGGGCAATTACGATAACGGTTTTCTTAACCGTACCGACATTTTGGCAGATGAGAGGAGTAAGGAATAATGCTTGAAGATCTGTTTTCTGTCGTTAAAGTAAGATTTAACGGCGATAAGGCGGACGATGACAAGAAAAAGACCGATATCCCAAAGGGTCTGCTTTTCAAGTGTCCAAGATGCAGAAACGTCACTTTTATGGAGGAGTTTCAGGCAAACGGAAAGGTTTGTCCTCACTGTAACTATCATTCAAGACTTACCGCAAAAGAACGTCTTGATATCACCATAGATAAGGGTAGCTTTGAGGAATTTGATAAGGATATGGTATCAAAAAATCCTATAGATTTCCCTGACTATGAAGCAAAACAGCAGGCTTTGAGAGAAAAGACCGGTCTTAAAGACGCCGTTATTACAGGAAAGGCTGCCATAAGAGGCGAGAAGATAGTTATAATAGTTATGGATTCCAACTATATGATGGCTTCCATGGGCAGTGTTGTGGGCGAAAAGATAACACGAGCTATCGAATACGCCACCGCAAATAAGCTCCCTGTTATCGCATTCACAGCCTCAGGCGGAGCAAGAATGCAGGAGGGTATAGTTTCCCTTATGCAAATGGCGAAAACAAGCGGTGCTGTGGCTAGACATAACCAAGCAGGTCTGCTTTATATCGCAGTTATGACCGACCCTACCACGGGCGGAGTAACAGCTTCCTTTGCGTCACTGGGCGATATCATAATCGCAGAGCCAAAGGTGCTTATCGGATTTGCAGGCAGACGTGTCATAGAGGGTACTATCAAGCAGAAGCTTCCTGACGATTTCCAGTCTGCCGAGTTCATGCTTGAAAACGGCTTTGTTGATATGATAGTTGAAAGAAAGAAAATGAGAAGAGTTCTCGCTCATATACTCAGACTTCATAAGCCAGCAAAGGAGGTGTCCTCAAATGAGTGAGCTGACAGCTTGTCAAAGACTTGATATAATCAGACACAAGGGCAGACCAACTGCCAAGGACTATATCCCTCTTATATTCGACGATTTCTTTGAGATGCACGGAGACAGACTTTTTGGTGATGACGGTGCTGTTATGGGTGGTATAGCCTATTTTAAGGGCATACCTGTTACAGTTATCGCAGAGGTAAAGGGCAGAGATCTTGCAGAAAATCAGAAGTGCAATTTCGGTATGCCACACCCGGAGGGCTATAGAAAGGCTCTCAGACTTGCAAGGCAGGCTGAGAAGTTCCATAGACCTGTTATATGCCTTGTTGATACAGCAGGCGCATTCTGCGGCGTAGAAGCTGAGAAGCGTGGTCAGGGCGAAGCGATAGCCAAAAACATCATGGAGTTCATGACCCTCAAGACTCCTGTTATCTCCATAATACTCGGAGAAGGCGGCTCGGGAGGAGCGCTGGCTCTTGCAGTGTGCGATGAGCTTGCAATGCTTGAAAACGCTATCTATTCGGTAATATCACCGAGAGGCTTTGCAAGTATCCTGTGGAAGGATTCCACAAGAGAGCGTGAAGCCTGCGATATAATGAAGATAACCGCCGAGGATCTTACAAGACTTGGCGTGTGCGACCATATAATTTCCGAAGCCGACGGCGGCGCACATAACGACCCACAGCTCACTGCGGAGAATATCTCTGACTATATCGAGGGCGCTTTGAAAAGAAAATTGCAAAAAGGTCTTGACGAATTGCTTGAGGGGCGGTATAATAAGTTTAGAACTGTGGGCGAGTTTGAGGAAAGTTCGCAGGAATGAGTTTTTTTGATGATCATGCCGAATGATTTGCCGACTTATGAGCGGCGGCGGCTGACATAAATGCTGCGCTGAGCGGCAGACCCAGTAAAGTACAGAATGGAGGTAAAGTAATGGTATTTGATAAGATCAAGGACATTATCGTAGAGCAGCTCGACGTTGAAGAGGACGCAGTAACTATGGAGGCTTCTATCACAGAGGATCTCGGCGCTGACTCACTGGACGTAGTTGACCTTGTAATGAGCATCGAGGAGAGCTTTGATGTAGAGATCCCTGATGAAGAGGTCGAGAACATCAAGACTGTTGGCGATATCGTTAAGTATATCGAGAACAAGGTCGAGGAATAATCTTTGACTGTTTCAAAAAGCTGTGCTTTTGCACGGCTTTTTTTATTTTACCTGATTTGTGGAATATGCACAAAATGGGAGTATATTTATTAAAGGGTATAGACAAATGAGGGCTGTTGTGATATAATTAAATCAATGAGTAAATATTGGGGCTAAGCTCCGGAAAGGAAAAATGATGCTGCATGAAAAATCCTGCGGTGCTATCGTTTACAGAAAGTATCACGGCAACACCGAGATACTGCTGATAAAGCATATCAACAGCGGTCATTGGTCATTCCCAAAGGGTCACGTTGAGGGCGACGAAACAGAGGAAGAAACTGCCAAACGCGAGATCATGGAGGAAACGGGGATAGACGTAAATCTTGATACCACGTTTCGGGAGATAGTGTCCTATTCACCAAGGAAGGACACGCAGAAGATCGTTGTCTACTTTATCGGCAAAGCAAAGAACACCGACTACACTCCTCAGGAAGAGGAGATCGCAGACATACGCTGGGTCGAGATCGGCAGGGCAGGACAGGTCCTGTCTTACGAAAACGACCGCTGTATTGTAAACAAGGCGAAGAAATTTATAATCTGAAAAGAGTTCCATAAAATGCGTTCAGGCGTTGAACGGTGTTTTATGGAACTTTTTGCTGTCTGTATACACATTAATAATGTGGACCCCCAAAAGTTAGTTCGGGTAGGAAAACGGGCGAACACTGTTCGCCCCTACAGTGGATATTATACAAAATTCATGTGGTCAATTTGTGCAAACAAATGATTTATGATTTAATTTGGCAATAATCCATTAATTGTTGCATTTTTTTATGCAACAAAAAGAGCATTTTTCAGGGATAAGTAGAAAGCGTCTTAGATACTTGCGGGCACGTACAAGCCCTGTGACTTAGTGAATACGATGAGAGATTCTGGAACAGGCTGTAGAGTACTTGTATCAAGACGTGGGCGTGCATTGTGATATTTTGTGTATACAAAACCTAGGGCATAATACCCAGTGTCATACTCCGAATGCAACTTGAAAATTGAATAAAAAAGGCTAAAACCCACGGCAACAAAATCGTAGGGGCGAACACCGTTCGCCCGCTTGTTTTGTCGTTTCGCTCACTATATCATTTGCATTATCCCCAAAAAAACAGGAACGAACAAAGTCCGTCCCTGTCTGCGTTTCAATTATGTAAGCGATGTAAAATCATATCTCGCTGTCATTATAACACTCGAACACCTTTTCAGCATGAGCCTTGTCAGCGTCGCTCTGCCTTGTGATAAGGCTAACGATAGGTACAAGAACAAGTCCGAAAAGCATTGCAAATGCGCCTGCGTTGATAGGCGAGGCAAGGTTTATGCCCCAAAGTGTTCCTGTGTGACCTGCAAGGGTGTAGTATGCCATGTGTACGACCGTTATGCCTACTCCTGCGATAAAGCTTGCCATGCAGGCCGCCTTTGTTACGCCCTTCCAGAAAAGTCCGTACATAAACGGCGCAAGAAATGCTCCTGCAAGTGCGCCCCATGAGATAGACATGAGAGTTGAAATTACTGTCTGTGGATTTTCAAGGGTGATTATTGCAAGCACAACTGAGATGATAAGAAATACGGCAATGAAAATTCTCATTGTGATAAGCTGTTTTTTCTCGTCCATTTTTTCTTTCATTATAGGCTTGATAAGGTCGATAGTCAAAGTGGAGCTTGATGTAAGCACAAGCGATGAAAGTGTTGACATTGAAGCCGAAAGCACAAGAACGATAACAAGTCCGAAGAGCAGTGAAGGAAGCTTTTCCATCATAGTTGGAACTATTCCGTCAAAGCCGCCCTCAGGAAGTCCGTCAGCGCTCTTGACAAAAAGTCTGCCGAAGCCACCAAGGAAGTAACAGCCGCCTGCTACCACTACTGCAAAGATTGTGGATACGATGGTGCCTGTTTTGATAGCCTTGTCGTCTTTTATTGCATAGAATTTCTGCACCATTTGTGGAAGTCCCCATGTGCCGAGTGAGGTAAGAATAACAACGCCTGCAAGGTTTATAGGGTCAGGGCCGAATAGTGACGAATATGCACCCTTGTCGCCATTTGCGTCAGAAATATCGCCAAGCAGGTCAAAAGAATTTCCAAGGCCACCGTTTTCGCCAAGCACTGCAAGAACTACCGCCGCAATGCCTACAAGCATTACTATTCCCTGAATAAAATCGTTCAGTGCTGTAGCCTTGTAGCCACCCATGATAACATACACCGCAGTGAAAACTGCCATGCCGATTATACAATATTTGTAAGGGATACCAAAGCCCTTCTCAAAAAGTCTTGACAAGCCGTTGTAGACCGAAGCCGTATAAGGGATAAGGAATACGAACACGATAAGTGCCGAAACTATCTTCAAAGGTTTGCTGTTGTATCTTTTTTCAAAATACTCAGGCATGGTCTTTGCCTCAAGGTGTTTTGACATTATTCTTGTACGTCTGCCCAAAACTTTCCATGCAAGCCATGAGCCTATGACGGCGTTTCCAATTCCTACCCATGTGGAAGCCACACCGTAATTCCAGCCGAATTTTCCTGCGTAGCCTACAAAAATTACTGCCGAGAAGTATGAAGTTCCATATGCAAAGGCTGTAAACCATGCTCCAAGACCTCTTCCTCCCAGTACAAAATCATTGACGCTTGCCGATTTTCTGCGGTAATAAACACCTATGCCTATCATAAGTGCAAGGTATAATACCAATACTATCCACCTTGCTGTCAATCCAATACACTCCTTTTACTTCATGTGTCGCTTTAAAGCTTTTATGCTTTTGCGTTTTTACTTGCTAAAGTACAATGATACTATTATAGTACAAAGCGGAGTATTTGTCAATACGGACAGGCATAAAAAAAGCCACCGCAAAGGGAAATTTTGCGGTGGCTTTTTTGGTGAAAATAACGAAGTTTACCTGTGTAAAACATCATCGTTCATCGTGACGGTCGCTTTCGCCTGCGGTGATACAAAGGCACATTGTCACAACGCCCACAAAACCGCCCACCAGCGTTCCTGCAAAAAATTCAAGCATAAAAACACCTCCTGCGGATAGTGTGGGCATTTAGCGAAAATGTTATGCAGATAAAGTGGGCAGGGTATAGAAAACTTATTTCAGTATGCGATCTTTACAGTCAGAGCCATTACAGCGAGAAAAGCGATATTTGCGGCTGTGAAATATGCGAAATATCTGCCTTTGATATGGGGGTGGCTGCGGCATATCTGCTTGTAGGATATAAGGCTTGCCATGGAGGCGATAAGAGTGCCAAGGCCGCCTATGTTCGTTCCTATTATAAGTGCGTTCAGCTTGTTGGTGAAGCCTGAAAGGAGTATAGCGCATGGAACGTTGCTTATTATCTGACTTGCGGCAACGGCAATAAAAAGCTCGTGACCGTTTATTATGCTGCTGAGTACACTGCGGAAAATCTCTACTCTGCCCATATTTCCGATAAAGATGAAAAATCCGCAGAATGTAAGAAGCAGTGAGTAATCAACTGTTTTAAGAACGTTTCTGTCAGCAATGGCAGAGAAAGCAAGTGCGCAGAGGGCTGTTATCTGCCATGGGATAAGCCTTGCAACTGTAAGCAGGCAAAGGACAAAAAGCAGGATGTATCCTGAAAGCTTTGTCTTGTCTTTAGTCGAATATGTATCGAAGTTTTCAGCAGTTATATCTGTCTTGACAGACAGCTTTCCTGACTTTTTACACACTGCAAGCGTCCAAAGAAAAAGCATCGCTCCTGCCACAATAGTAAAGGGAAGCATTAGTACAAGAAAATCTTCCAGCTTCATATCTGATACACCAAAAAGGTATAGATTCTGAGGATTGCCTATAGGCGTGAGCATACTGCCAAGATTTGCGGCAATGGTCTGCAGAACGACAATGGGTATGAGAAGCTTGTTGCCTGCTTCACCGAGAGTTGAGAGGGCGGTGAGAGTGAGGGGAACAAAGGTCAGAAGTGAAACGTCATTTGTTATGAACATACTTGAAAAGAAGCAAAGCCCCACAAGCACTATGGAAAGCTGAAATGCGGTATTGACTTTGCTTATGATGAATTTTGCACTGCGTTCAAAGATGCCAAGACCTTTGCAGCCCTCGGTCACTGTCATAAGAGAGAACAGAAGTCCAAGTGTTCGGAAGTCGATATAACTTGCATATGCTTTGTCAGGTGTGACGAAAAATGCAGATATAACGGCTAAGAGCATTGCCACTATCAGGACGGTTTCTTTTTTAGCAAAGGCGATCGCTTTGTTTATGTTTTTCATTTTATCATTTCCTGTCGTTTATTCATATGATAAAATTATATCATGAAAATGATATTATTACAAGATTTTGAGCTGCTTTAAGAAAAAAACTTGACAAGTTTAAATAACCATGTTATAATAACGCTGTTATTATAACATGGTTATTTTCAGGCAGGTGCAAAATGAGAACGGAAACAGTAGGAGTTACAGAAACTCTTATAGAGAGTGCAAAAAAAAGAATTTCTTGAACACGGCTTTCAAAATGCAAATCTTCGCAGGATCTCTTCTGAGAGCGGAGTAAGTACGGGGTCTATATATACACGCTTTGGGGACAAGGCTGGACTTTTTTCGGCGGTGGTAAAGCCAGCTGCAGACGGACTTATGGAGTTGTATCTTGAAAGCATAACCGCTGCAAGGGAGAGCGGCGACCCTGCGGAGGCGACAAGTCAGGGCAATGAGGGAACTGAGCTTGTGCTGAAATATATTTATGAAAACTTTGACGTTTTCAAGCTTATCTTCTGCCACTCGGCAGGAACAGAGTATGAGCGTTATTTTGACGAGCTTGCTGAGATAGAGGAAAAGTATTACAGGGAGTTTGTAAAGCAGTTTTCAAGGCGTGAAAACATGGTGAGCGACTTCTTTATACACGTTATCTGCCGAACAGGCTGGTCTTATATTTACGAGGTGGTCTCTCATGATCTTTCTTATGATGAGGCGCAGATCTTTATGAAAAGCATAAGAGAGTTCTGCTTCGCAGGCTGGGGGAAAGTTCTGGGGCAGAATTATGAGGATCTGGGCTTGTAGGGTCTTGGTGTTGTTCGGGTTTTTAGTAGAACTTTGAGCAGGGAGCGGGACTTCGCATTTCTGCAAAGCAGAAATTGCGCCGCTCCCCTACAGAAAAGATGTCAAAATCATTTGACTTTTTTAACATTTTCAGCAACCCCTTATAGGGTGTTGCTTTTTAAATGGTAATAAGTTAGTTAAATCTAACTATATAAACAAACAGGAGGTATTGTTGTGAAAAAGAAAGAGAAAAAGAAAAGTTCCTTTGCAGTTCTTATGCACTATGCAGGCGGACATAAGTATTATTCCTACGCTTCTGCTGTTCTTGCTGTAATAAGTGCATGGATAGCACTTATACCGTTTTATGATGTTTGGCGCATCATAAAAGAGATACTCAGGGTAAGACCTGATTTTTCAAAGGCGGAGAACATAAGCCGATACGGCTGGGAGGCTGTGGGCTTTGCACTTCTTGGAATGGTGTTTTATATCGCTGCGCTAATGTGTTCTCACAAGGCAGCGTTCAGGGTGCAGGCTAACATGAGAGTGAGCATGATGAAGCATATTATGAAGCTTCCGCTTGGTTATGTTGAAGCTGAGGGAACAGGAAAGATAAGAAAGATAGTTATGGATTCAAGTGCGTCAACGGAAACCTATCTTGCCCACAATTTTCCTGACAAGGCTGTTTCAATGGCGACTCCTGTGGGTCTGCTTGTTATGATGTTCATATTCGACTGGCGGCTTGGACTTATTAGCCTTATCCCTGCGTTCATCGCATTTGTGCTTATGGGCACGCTTATGATGGGTCCTAAAATGGCGGAGGATATGAAGCAGTATCAGAATGCACTTGAAAAAATGTCATCTGAGGCGGTGGAGTATGTTCGTGGAATACCTGTTGTAAAAACCTTTGGTCAGACGATATTTTCTTTCAAGCGTTTCAAGCTTGCTATTGACGAATATGAAAAGTGGACTCTTGGATACACAAAGAACATGATGCTTCCGATGATATGCTTCACCACTGCGGCAAACGGCATTTTTGCGGCGCTTATAATTGCGGCTTTCAAACTCACTTCCCATGGAGTTACGGACGAGTTTGTTCTTAATCTTTTCTTTTATGTGATAATAACTTCTATTCTTACTGTAACGCTTATGAAGATAGCATATGCAGGAGAGTCACAGATGTTGGTGGACGACGCTGTGAACAGAATGTATTCTATTCTTGAAACTGAGCCGCTTGCTGAGACAAAGAGCGGTGAAACTCCAAAGGACTCATCTATCCAGCTTGACAATGCGGTGTTTGCTTATGACAATGCAGAGAGCAACGCTGTTGACGGAATAACGATGAACATAAAGGCAGGAGAGCATATTGCGGTAGTAGGTCCTTCAGGAGGAGGAAAGACCACCCTTTGTTCGCTTATCGCACGTTTCTGGGACGTAAAGAGCGGCTCTATAAAGATAGGAGGGGCAGACGTGAGAAACATTCCGTCAGAGGAGCTTATGAAGTATGTTTCATATGTTTTCCAGGACAGCAAGCTTCTTAAAATGAGCATTCTTGAAAACGTGCGCATGGGCAGACCTGACACCACGGACGAGGTGGTTATGCAGGCGCTTCGTGACGCACAGTGCATGGATATAATCGAGAAGTTCCCTGAGGGTGTTGATACTATGATCGGCTCAAAGGGCATATACGTTTCGGGGGGCGAGTGTCAGAGGCTTTCTATTGCAAGGGCGTTTTTGAAAAATGCGCCTGTGCTTATACTTGATGAGGCGACGGCTTTTGCCGACCCTGACAACGAGAGGTCTGTTCAGCAGGCTTTTGAGAGGCTTTCAAAAGACAAGACAGTTATAATGATAGCACACAGGCTTTCAACGGTAACAAATGCAGACCGCATTTACGTTCTTTCTGAGGGCAGGATAGCAGAGAGCGGAAAGCATGAGGAGCTTATAGAGCAGGACGGGATCTACAGCCGTATGTGGAACGAATACAACAGGTCTGTAAGCTGGCAGGTCAGAAAGGCAGGAGTTTGATTATGAGCTTCACGGAAAAATTAAAACACAAATATGCCCTTTCAGACAAGGGTGCAAAAGGCATGATAAGGGCGTTTATTGCTGTTACGCTTGCTAACCTGGTGCTTATGCTCCCTGTGGGGCTTTTATATGTGCTTTCCTCATATCTTCTTGAGGGAGAGCTTCCAAGAGATAAGTTCTGGCTTTTTATGGGGGCGATAGTGGGCGTGCTTTTGCTTATTGCCCTTACAACGCTGTTTCAGTATAAGTCCACGTTTTACTCTACATATGTTGAAAGCGGTGTAAGACGAAGGACGCTTGCGGAAAAGCTCAGGAAGATACCCCTTTCATACTTTGGCAAGAAAGATCTTGCCGACCTTACGAACACTATCATGACGGACTGTGCAATGATAGAAACAGGCTCTTCGCATTGGATACCTGAGCTTGTGGGCGGTATCGTCTCCACTACTATCATTGTTATAAGCTTGTTTTTCTTTGACTGGAGAATGGCTCTTGCTTCAGTTTGGGTAATGCCGGTAGCATTTATGATAGTTATTTCTTCAAAGAAGGTTATGTCAAGGATACACGAAAAGACGATGAAATATCGTATAGATTGCATTGACGGCATTCAGGAGGGGCTTGAAACTCTCCGTGACCTGCGTTCATACAACATGACAGAGAAATACTCTGAGGGGCTTGAAAAGAAGATAAAGGCTGTGGAAAAGCACGCTATCGTGGCGGAGTTTGCAAATGCGGTATTTGTATGCTCAGCGCAGATGATACTAAAGCTCGGTATTGGAACTGTGGCTGTTGTGGGAAGCTCGCTTCTTGTAAAGGGTGAGATAACGGTGCTGACGTTCTTTATGTTCCTGCTGGTGGTAACAAGAATGTATGAGCCGCTTCAGATAGCGCTTCAGAATTTGGTTGCTATAATAAGCCTTGACGCAAACTGCAATCGTATGGACGAGATACTTTCGCACGAGGAGCAGTCGGGCAGTGATAAGCTTGACAACAAGGGTTATGATATCACATTCGACCATGTTGCTTTCTCATACAAGAGTGAAGAGCAGGTGCTTTCTGATGTAAGCTTCACTGCAAAGCAGGGGGAGATAACAGCGCTTATCGGTCCGTCTGGCGGAGGAAAGACCACTGTTGCAAGGCTTGCGGCAAGATTTTGGGATAATGACAAGGGCAAGATAACTGTTGGCGGAATGAATGTTGCAGACGTTGACCCTGAGAAGCTTTTGTCACTTTACTCTATCGTTTTCCAAGATGTAACGCTGTTTAACAACACTGTTATGGAGAATATCAGGATAGGCAGAAAGGACGCAACGGACGAGGAGGTTATGGCGGCGGCAAGGCTTGCACACTGCGAGGATTTTGTTGAGAAGATGCCTGACAAGTGGAACAGCATGATAGGAGAGAACGGCTCGGAGCTTTCGGGCGGTGAAAGACAGCGTATATCCATAGCGAGGGCATTTCTAAAGGACGCTCCTATCATTCTTATGGACGAGGCTACGGCTTCTCTGGACGTTGACAACGAGTCGCTTATACAGGAGTCTATTGCAAAGCTTATACAGAACAAGACTGTGCTTATAATAGCACACAGAATGAGAACTGTTGACGGTGTGGACAAGATAGTTGTGCTTAAAGACGGCAAGGTGGCTGAGACAGGCTCGCCTGAGGCGCTTAAAAAGACCAACGGTATCTACAAGCACATGGTTGAGATGCAGCTTTGCTCGGAGAAATGGAAATACTGATATGAATAGAAACCACCGCTGGGAGGAAAACTCTCGGCGGTGGTTTTGGTTTGTTTGCGTATTATTTTGCGGAGATGTTTCCGCTTTCTGATTTTTTGATAAGACCTGCGGTGAGAGCTTTTTTCAGGGTGTAGCTTATTACGCTCTCCGTTATGCCCACAGCTCTTGTGTAGCCGAATTTCTTGGCTGTTTCTCTTATGAGGTCGGTTTCTGAAAGGCTTATCTGCTGGCAAAGCACTTCTTTCACGGCGTTTATTATCTCCTCGGAGGGGATATCCTCCATGCTTCGCTTGTTGGTATCATCGCTTGTGCGATAGATAGAATAGCTTTCAGGGGATTGCCCCTCTTTCCAAAGGAAAACTCTGTTTTCATCGGCTGTGGCGAATGGTGAAACGCCTTGTGCGGCATCGGCAAAGACGCTTTCCACTCTTGAGCCGCTTCGTGTTATGCCCCATGCGGTGAAAACTTTTCTCATGAAAAGCTTCTCGCTTATTGGTGCTTCGATAGCAATTATCTTTTCGGCTGTTTCCCTTATTTTCTGCTTGTTTTCGGGTTTATAAAAGTCATCAGATGTACCCATTATGCCAACATCTGCGGTCACATAGGGCTGTGCAAAGTCTGATGTGATGGCGGAAGCCTCTTCTCTTTCAAACTGCGATGTGGAATAGACTGCAGGCTTTGAGGGGGGAGCGGTTTCGGCTTCATGCTTTGGTGCGCTGTCTATGGCGGCTTTTATGTTTCCCAGAACTCGGTCCTTATCGTCAAACCAATCGAGCGTCCACACTCTCAGGATATTCCAGCCAAGACCGTTAAGCACGCTTGGCTGTAGGATAAATCTATCCTGTGCGGTTGAGCTGTGGAGAGTGTTTTCACCATCAAGGAGTATGCCCAGGAGATACTCCTTTTCGTTGTCAGGGTCGATTATGCCGATATCAACTTTGAACTCGGAGCTTCCGATGTTGCATTTCACCCCATAGCCAAGCTCTTTTATGGCTTTTGCGATACACTCTGTTACAGTGCTGTCGCTTGTGCTTTTTGTGGTGCTGTGGGCTGTTACGGCAAGCTTTCCACGCTCGGCAAACTCCAGAAAGCCTTTAAGTCCTGCAACGCCCTCGGAACGTGTCCTTGAAAGGTCTATCTGCTCAGGTCGGAGGACAGAGTAGACTATCATGGCTTTTCTTGCACGGGATATTGCTACATTAAGTCTTCGCCAGCCGCCGTCACGGTTGAGAGGACCGAAGTTCATTGAAACTTGTCCCTTTTCGTCAGGACCATAGCCGACGGAGAAGAGTATAACGTCACGTTCGTCGCCTTGGACGTTTTCAAGGTTTTTGATGAAGACCGGCTCTGGTGACTTTCTGTCAAGCTCTTCAAGCTCAGGGTGGTTTGCCCACTCTTCGCAGAGCATATCGTCAATGAGATTTTGCTGAACGGAGCTGAATGTTACAACACCTATGCTGTCATTGCGGAGCGTTTCGTCGCTCATGCGTCTTATTATCTCGTCAACAACGGCTCTTGCTTCCGCCTTGTTCTGCTTTGTTCTGCCCTTGTCATAGTGACCCTCGGGGTGGATAATGCTCACCTTTGAAATGAGGTCGTTATGGGACGGGAATGTGAGAAGCTTATTGTCATAGTATTTCATGTTGCTGTAGGCAATAAGGCTCTCGTGGCGTGAACGATAATGCCATTTGAGATACTGCTGCGGCATGGAGATAGCAAGGCAATCGTCAAGGAGGCTTTCAAGGTCTTCTTTTTCGCTGTTTTCTTCGTCTATCCGATTTGAGGAGAAGAAGTTTGTTGGTGGGAGCTGTTTAGGGTCGCCCACAATAACAACGTTCTCGCCCCTTGCGATAGTGCCTGCGGCTTCGGCTGTTGGCAGCTGTGAAGCTTCGTCAAAGATAACAAGGTCGAATTTCGGGAATGACGGGTCTATATACTGTGCAACTGATATGGGGCTCATGAGCATACAAGGGCAGAGCTTGCGGAGAAGATTTGGTATCTTATCGAAAAGGCTTCTAAGTGACATCATTCTGCCGTTGCTCTTTATGGCACGTTTGAGTATGCCCATTTCAGAGGTGGAAGCGCAGGCTGAGCCTTGGGCAGGTATTTTTGCGGAAAGACGAGCCAAAAGCTCCTGTATAGTCAGGCGTGAGAATTTATCGAGAGTGTCTTTGAACTGTGTGATAAGGTCGTTTGCACTGTTACTGCTGAACTGGCTAAGACGTTTATCGCTGTTTATTATCATAAGTGCAAGCTGATAGTTTAGCGTGCAGGAGAATGCTTTTTCTACGTTTTCGCTGTCAACATTGCCTGTGCGGTAGCTTTCGCTGACACCTGAAAGTCCGTTGTCTGAAAGCTCTTTGTCAACGCTGTTGAACTGGGCGGCGTATCTAAGCTTATCGGCGTTTTCGGCATAGGTATTAAGCTTTTCTGTAGATAAGCCAAGCCAATCTGCACTTGCTTCTATGGCGGTCATGTTGGCTGAGAAGCTGTCCTCAAAGGCTGAAAGTTTTTCAAGGAACGAGGAGAGAGCCTGTACCTCAGAAGTGCAGTTTGCTTTTCCGATAGTCTGAGCCATTTGTGCAGGGTCAGCACCCGCTTTCTGCTTAATGGCATTCATAATGCTGTCGGTTTTTGAAACGGCTTTTTCAAGGACATTCCAATCGGTCTGCTCGTTCATGTAAATACCTGTGAGAAGCGCTGTTACATCTGACGGCAGGCTTCGCAGGAAGTCTTTCTTTTCGCTTATGGTGCAAAGCTTATCGAGAATTTCACCAAGGTTTGCTTTTGTAACGAAAGCAGGGTCTTTGGCGTGGAGCTTTATTCTCTTTGTGAGCTTTCCAAGCTTCATTGCTTTTGGCAGGAACCAGCTTTGAACTGCCTGCTTGTATACCATTCTTGACTCTGAGGCAGGGAAGTCAAAGACGCTTTTTTCAAAATGGCTGAGGATATCGGTGCAGAGAGCGGTATACTCTTTTCCTATGGCAAGAGTATCTTTGATCTTTTGCAGGGTGATATCATAGTGAGGTGCGCAGAGAAGTCCGTCAAGAAGTTCGCCGTCAGCGGTGGAAGCTTTGTATATGTGGGAAAGCATTTTTACTGCTGTCTTGTCAAGGTCACCGCTGTAGCTATAAGCCTGTGCGAGAGTTTGTGCGCACTGAGAGGAAGCGGTGGCTTTTTGGGCAAGGTCGGCGGCTTCAGTGTGGAACTTGTCACGCTGTTCCATAGAATATGATGTAATGCCGATATCTTTAAGTGGGAAGTCGGCAAAGTCGCCTGTTTCGGCTATGGCTATTGAATATCTATGCACAAGGTCGCTGAAGCGGTCGAGAGTTTCTTTTGCCAGGTTTGCGAAGATTTCTTTTGAAACTGATATTTTGTCTTTTTCGGATATACTGCGCTCATAGGCTGATATAGCTTCATAAAGGGTCACACCACAGTTACGCTTTTCGTGAAGTGCGGTTATGGTATCGTTGAGCTGGGCTTTCTGAGCTTTGAGCCTTGCGGCTTCGGCTGAATACTCCTCGGGAGATTTTATTTTGCCCACTTCAAGGGCTTTGTCAAGCTCTGCAAGGACAGTGGTCTTGTTTGTTTTATTGGAGTGGAGTTCAAGGCAGAACGGGTCAAGCCCTAGGTTTGCAAGACGTTTCTGCACCACGTTGAGGGCTGCCATTTTTTCTGCGACGAACAGCACGCTTTTATCATTATAGAGGGCGTTTGCTATCATATTTGTGATAGTCTGAGATTTTCCTGTTCCCGGAGGACCATGAAGAACAAAGCTTTGTCCGCTTCCTGCTGCGGCAATGGCGGCAAGCTGTGAGGAGTCTGCACTCATTGGCACTGCCATGTTTTCAAGGTCAAGGTCGGAATCTATATTCTCAGGGGTTATGCTTATATCCTCGGGGGCATAGGTGAGAGAGCCAGCCATAAGGCTGGACACCACCTTGTTTTGGCTTATCTCCTCTGAGCGGTTGCGAAGGTCGTTCCACATTACGAACTGGCTGAACGAGAACAGACCGATAAAGGCATATTCCTCGATGTTCCAACGCTTTTTGCCCATAACCGCCTGACGGATAGTATTGAAAACAAGGGGCAGGTCAATGCCATGTTCGTCAAGTGGGAGAGGGTCAAGACCTGTGATACTGATGCCGTGGTCTTGACGGAGATATTCAAGAAGCGTGACGTTTATCTGAGTTTCTTCCTGTCTGCTCCTTATTATATAGCCCTTATTGCGTGTGTTGCGGACGATATCTATAGGGATAAGCACCAAAGGGGCATAGCGTGGCTTTTCGGAAAGGTCGCTTTCATACCAGCGGAGAAGTCCCAGAGCGAGGAAAAGGGTGTTGCTGCCGTTTTCCTCCATGCTCACCTTTGCGGAGCGGTAGAGGCTTTTAAGGGCAGTGTCAAGGTCGGCTTCATTAAGGAACGTTCTTATGCGGTTGTTTTTGAACTCGTTCTCGGCGATATTTGTCACAAGGTCCTTTTCGTTCTCGATAGCGAATATTTTTGCGTCACGAGTGGAAACTGTCCACTCGGTAGGTATTTCCATGATACGGAAGTCACTTCCGCTTGCAAGCTCGTCCTCAAGCTTTCCAAGGTCGGCGGTCATAAGCTGCATGGTGTTCTTTGTGACACGGAAGTTCAAAAGAGAATTTCGCAGGCTGAAATCAAGAAGCTTTCTTTCCCATATGCGCATTTTTGTGACGGGTTTATCGTTGCCCTCTGCCACTTTGCCAAGAAGCGAGCTGTTAAGCTCGGAGGGGGCGAGCATCTCTTTTGGCTTGTCGGATTCTTCTGCAAGCTGCAGACCTGAATAGGTTTGCTCGGGACGCAGTGGGATAGGTCTTATGCCACTTCCACGGGTGCGGATAATGTCTATGACGCATTGAAATTCCATGTTGCTTATATGGTCTTTGCCGTGTTTCATGGCATGGTCGAAACGCTCGACATCGTGAACGTTGCTGTCAACAAAGTCTGTACACTCCACAAGGAGCATTTCTTCGGCATTTTCTGCAATGCGCTTTTCAATGGCGGAAACATCGTCAACGCAACAATCTGCGAAAGTTTCGTTTTCAAGCCAACAGCCGCAGAATGCGTGACCTGTCATGAAAAACAGCAGAGGGTGAAGTCCCACCGCTTCAAGGCAGGCGGCATAAAGCACCGCAAGGTCAAGACAAGTACCCATTTTCTGCTTCAAGACCTTATGCGGCAGGCGTATCCTCTGACCTATGATTTCATAGCTTGCAGGGGGATCGTTGTAGACTATTTTCTGTTGGACGAGGGCGGCAAAAATTGCTGCCATTTGAAGCTTCACGTTGTTTGGGTTGTTGGTCTGATAGCCTGTGAAAGAGGGGTCGCCTTTCCACTTTTTCAGGAACGTGGAAGCGTCATGAATAACTGGGGAGAGCGCAGGGTGATTTGGCGTAACAAATGCGGCTATCATCTCTGGCATTATGTTCAAACCGCTCCACTGATCGCAGGCGAGAAGCTCTATAGTGTTCTGATAGGTGAAGATATTTTCACCATTTTGAAGCACATCAATGGTGATATTGCCCACCATTTTTTCTGTAAGAGAGAAAAGAAGATCTGTGTTGGTAGATATCCTCACGGGGGATATCTCGGCAGAACTTTTTGCGGGGATAGAGCCGATATGATATGTAAATTCCTTTGCAAACTCAGGCTCAAAGGTTATTTTAAGTCCGATATTCTCAAGGGCTTCTTCTGAGTTGTTATTTACTACAAGGCTTCTTATGACAGGGACATAGTTTTGCTGCATGGCAAAGTTTATAGATGCGTTTATGTGTCCGCCGACAGTGACGATATTATCCACTTTTACCCCTCCGATAATAATTTTTTTAATAAGGAACACCGAACAAGAAGCGTGCGGTGCAGTCATATGTACTCATTATAGCACAAATAAACACATTGTGCAATATTTTTCCTTAGGACAGGATATGCTATATAAAAAGTAAACCCATTGTTCATAGTATCTTTATTGAATAGGTGGGAGGGTTGTGCTATAATACGCTTTGAAATTCAATAGAAAATTTGGAAAGGTGAAAGCTATGGAAAGAATACTTGATTGGAACAAATATCTTGATACTGCGGCGAAAATGGTTTCTGAGGGAATCGTTATGCTCAAAAATGAAAATAATGCTCTGCCACTTGATGCAGACAAAGAGGTGGCTGTTTTCGGACGCATACAGTTTCATTATTATAAAAGTGGAACAGGCTCGGGAGGAATGGTGAACGTTACTAAGGTAGTGAACATTCTGGACGGGCTTATTGATAACGGTGTAAAGGTCAATGAGAAGCTTCTTGACACATACAGAAAATGGGACAGGGAAAACCCATTCGACTTAGGCGAGGGCTGGGGCGGAGAGCCGTGGTCGCAGAAAGAGATGCCACTTGACGAGGGGCTTGTCAAAGAAACTGCAAAAAGCTGTGAAACTGCCATTGTGATAATAGGCAGGACGGCAGGCGAGGAGCAGGACAACAGGCTGGAGGCAGGCTCTTATTTGCTAAGCGATGACGAGATAGAAATGCTCACGGTGGTGAGAAAGCATTTCAAGAAAGTTGTTTTGCTTCTCAATGTGGGAAATATCATCGATATGACCGACATAAACAGAATTGCCCCTGACTCTGTGCTTTATGTTTGGCAGGGGGGAATGACAGGCGGAAAGGGTACGGCAGACGTTTTGACAGGAAAGGTAAGCCCAAGCGGAAAGCTTCCTGACACTATCGCATACAAGGCGTCGGACTACCCTTCGGACGCTAATTTCGGCAGGGAGGAAAACAGGGATATTTACGCTGAGGATATTTATGTGGGATATCGCTATTTTGAGACTTTTGCTAAAGACAAGGTGCTTTATCCGTTCGGATTTGGCCTTTCATACACTGGGTTTGAGATAAAGACGGAAAAGGCTGAGATAACAGAGGGGGCTGTGAAGCTTTCTGTATCGGTGAAAAATATCGGTTCTTACAAGGGCAAAGAGGTAATAGAGGTCTACTGCGAAGCTCCGCAGGGAAGGCTCGGCAAGGCGGCTAGAGTGCTTTGCGGCTTTGAAAAGACCAGGGAGCTTGTACCACAGGAAGAGCAGATGGTTGAGATAGCAGTGGATATCGCAAAGCTTGCTTCTTATGACGATTCGGGTGTGACGGGCAACAAGTCATGCTATGTGCTTGAAGCAGGGGAATATAAATTCTATGTGGGTAGTGACGTGAGAAGTGCGGAATATGCTTGCAGTTTTGAGCAGGGTGAGGATCTGGTAACAGAAAGGCTCACTCAGTCGCTTGCTCCTGTGGAGAGTTTTGAGAGGATAAAGCCTGTTTGCGAGGGCGGAGCTTTCAGCATTGGCAGAGAGGCTGTGCCTGTATCTGAGGTAGACGAAAGTGCAAGGCGTTTGGAGAAGCTTCCGAAAGAGATAGCATACACTGGTGACAAGGGCATAAAGCTTTGGGACGTTAAGAACGGCAAGAACACAATGGACGAATTTATTGCACAGTTTTCAGACTATGACCTTTCCTGCATTATAAGGGGCGAGGGCATGGGAAGCCCTAGGGTCACGGCTGGTACGGCATCGGCGTTCGGGGGAGTGTCGGAAAATCTCAATGGCTTTGGCATACCTGCTGGCTGCTGTTCGGACGGTCCGTCGGGCATGAGACTTGACTGCGGCACAAAGGCTTTCAGCCTGCCGAACGGTACTATGATAGCTTCTTCGTTCAACAAGGAGCTTACAAGTGAGCTTTTCACTTTTATGGGGCTTGAAATGGCGGCTAACAAGGTGGATTGTCTGCTTGGCCCTGGAATGAACATTCACAGACACCCTTTGAACGGCAGAAACTTTGAGTATTTCTCGGAAGATCCTTTTCTTACGGGCAAAATGGCGGCGGCTGAGTTAAAGGGCATGGCTGGTGCAGGGGTGACAGGTACGATAAAGCACTTCTGTGCGAACAATCGTGAGACAAACAGGCATTTTATCGACTCGGTGGTATCGGAAAGAGCACTCAGGGAGATATATCTAAAGGGTTTTGAGATAGCGGTAAAAGAGGGAGGAGCTTCCTCTGTTATGACCACATATGGCATAGTAAACGGCTTGTGGACGGCAGGAAACTTTGACCTTAACACAGTGATACTTCGTGAGGAATGGGGCTTCAAGGGCTTCACCATGACGGACTGGTGGGCGAACATAAACGTTCGTGGAAAAGAGCCTGACAAGACGGATCTTGCAGCTATGGCTAGGGCGCAGAACGATGTTTACATGGTTTGTCCTGACGGAGAAAAGAATGACGACAACACGCTTGTTGCCCTTGAAAATGGCGGTATAGAGAGGTGTGAGCTTCAGAGAAATGCGGCGAACATATGCGGATTTCTTCTTCACACTAATGCTCTTAAGCGTGCGGAGGGTATAGGAGATACTGTCAAGGTGATAAACCGAGAGGACGAGGAGCAGGAGGACGACAAGCCTGTACAGTTTTATAAGGTAGACCGTGACATAACTCTTGACCTTAGTGATGTTGACACAAAGAAAGGCACTTCTTATAGCTTTGCTCTTGACCTGTCAAACTTCGGTATTTACAGGGTGATAGTTACGGCAAGTTCTACGCAGAGTGAGCTTGCGCAGATACCTATGACGCTGTTCAGCATGGGAACTGCGGTGGGTACGTTCACGTTCAACGGTACTGGTGGCAAGGCTGTTTCAATGGAAAAGGAAACGCCTATGTTCTCACGCTTCACAACTTTCAGGATATACTTTGCGCAGAATGGGCTTGACCTGCACAGTATCAGGTTTGAGCTGACGGACAAGGAACGTTGATTTAAGGCTGGCGTTATGTTTTGTGCAAGTGAATAAACAGCAAGATCGGTCAGTAGATCCCAAATGGGATTACTGACCGATCTTTTTGTGGTATTTGTGGGTGATCTGGGCATGAAAAAAGGACTATCGAATGATAGTCCTGAAACTGTCTTGCTGATACCAAATGGATGCATATCTAAAACAATATAAATTATGACCATTCCGATTAAAAATTATTCCTCCCGGTCAATATTCATTGAACTCATCGATCATTCTGCGATATTCTTTTTCCTCACAATCCACATAATCTTTAGCAAACTGTTCAACCTCAGATATACTGTTTTCCAGCAGTTCAAAATTCACCGCAGCCGAAAAAACATCAATTTCAAGCTTTTCGGACTTATCTGCAAAGACTTCAACTGTAAACCCGTTACAGCGAACATCATTACCGTCCTTATCCTCCCGATGCAGATCAGTATCGGGAGATATTTTCACATAAAAACCATTGTATTTCATTCAACCACTCTCCTTAAAATCTCATCTGCATATCATCGTCAAGGTCGTAATCATCATCAAAATCCTCATCGAATTCATCATTCACGTAATACTCAAGCTGCTGAGAATTTTCAAGAGCTGTTTGAAGATATTTCTCGTCCAAACCGTTTTCTCTGTATCCCTGCAAAATCGTGTTGTAATACTGCTGACTCGGTGGAGAAATTGTCCCACGATTCATCAGATATGCCATACCTTCGTAGGTTTTTCCGTCCATTTCAAAGGTCATTTTTTCCTGCCTGTAGAAACTGGGGTAGCCTTCGTATTTGTTAAGAGTAGGCAAATCCCTTTCGTCAAGCTCCCATATCAGAACGGGAACTCTTGCACCCTTATTCGGAACGATTGTTGCAACGCCCCTGAACTCTAATTCATAATCCTTGATTTCTGATGTTCCTACAACCTTTGAATGTGGACATCTGTATGCCATTTGCTCCAAATTTATATTGCTTCCATATGCAATATATAACTGTTTATTTTTCATTCTCTACCTCCGATCACATTGACATTTCCATGCCCATTTCTTCATCTTCTTCAAAGTTCTCACATTCGCTCTCTGTCGGCTCTGAATTTTCATCGGATACATTTTCGTTTAACTCCTGAACCTCGCTTACAGGCTCGACACGCTGCCCACGGGCGGCTTGCCGTTCAGCTTCACGTTTTTCTTTCAGCTTTGCTCTTGCGGCTATTCCGTCCTCCGGGTGCCGCCATGCAATATCGCCATCCAAATGTTTTAGCAAATGCGTTCTGCAATTCTTGAACTCATCTCCGATAAGTCCAAGATTCAAAAGCCATACACGAAAGCTGTACCGCATATTATCGCTTTGCGAAACGTGCGGAGAACAGTATTTCTTAGTCATTGCCGCATTGCTTATGGCAAGCGCAAGAACTATCTGACTTCTTACCTCTCCTGCATGAAGACTTCCGTTGTATGCCCTTATCTCGTAATGACCATGCTGAAAGAATGAGTGCAGATTGCAGATAACATATCGGCTATTTGAGTAATGCTGAAACTGTTCGCTCATTCTGCCGTGATACCAAAGCCCCTTTATTTCTTCCATATCTTTAGGCTTTTTTCGGTTAATTTCCTCGATGAACTGCTTATCCATCTTGTGACAGTAGGATTCACGAGCAGAAGAAACCTGCAAAGCGTCCCACAGAAAGTCCTCCTTACTTGCAAAAATATTTACAAGATTGCGTATCTGCTGCGGAGTGTAATCGTCTGCCGAAATGTGTATATGCGTGCCTGCACAATATCTCGGACCTGTTACTCCGCCCGCTTTTCTAAGAGCTCGTACAACCTCCTGCAAAAGCGGAATATCCCCATATTCAAGAACAGGAGAATTCATTTCCACACTGTAGGATTTGGAAGCTCGGTCGCCGTTTGCATTGTAACAGTTGATACTTCCGTCGTACACAATAGACCAATCCCTGCTTTTAATATCTTTAACCGTATATTTATCATAAGTGCCACCCTCATGGACAACCTCTCCTCCCAGAACACCTGAAAGCGCTTTTGCCGCCTGACAGCGAGTTAAGCCTGTCATTTCTATCTCAATGCCAAAATTTCTTGTCTTTATCCCATCAAAATTGCCTGCCAAATAACCGCCTCCCAACAAAAACAGCCTGCAGATTTCTCCGCAAGCCGTAAATTTAATCGTTATTCAATTTCCGTTCTAACTTCGTATCCGCCCTTGAAAATCACCAATATTTCGGTCTTACTCAGTACTTTTATGCACTCGATTAATTTGCGTATCAGCACATTATCAAAGGTTTCCAACTCAAACTTTTCATGCTCTATCATATCCATAATTTCATCAAGTTTCGCCTGTGTTCCTTCTGAAGTTTTGTTCTGCAATTTCAGATTTTCAAGACGTTCGCTCAACTGCTGTTCTTCCGCATAAAGCTTTTCAAATTCACTGTCAAGCTTGTCCTCGTCGCAGCCGCCGGAGGCTATCAAATTGACTAAATCATTTCTTGCTTGGTCGATTTCCCTAAGTCTTTTTCCTGCAGCTAAAATTTCCTCCTGACCTTGACATTCAAGCACCGAACCAATATTCGCTTTTAAAATCCTTGCAATATCATTTCGGCAGGAATAGTAATTGTTTATCGCCCGAATTATCGCCTTATGGAGCTGTTCTTCCTTGATCGTAGGTGAATCGGGGCAGTACTTTTTACCGTGTTCCAGACGGCTTATGCACCGCCAGACCACCTGCTTTTTGCCGTTTCTTGACCACACCCTGCGTCTGTATGGAGTTCCGCAGTGACCGCATATCAGCAGCTCGGATAAAGCATATTTTCCGCTGTATTTGCCTTGCTCAGTTTTGGTTTTATCGCTGATTTTACGCTTGGAAGTTCGCCTTGCAAGTTCCTGCTGTACTCGGTTGAACGTGTCACGGTCAACTATCGGCGTATGATGGTCTGTCACAAGATACATAGGACGTTCACCGTTATTTTTCACCACTTTGTGAGTTATGCAGTCCACCGTAAAACTTTTTTGCAGAAGTGCGTCGCCGACATATTTTTCATTTTTCAGAATACGCTGAACCTCGCCTTTACTCCAAATATTTTTGCCTGTAGCCGTCCTTCTGCCCTGAGCCATAAGCGTATCTGCGATATTTAAAAGCGTGTATCCGTCAAGGTACATATTAAAAATCAGCTTAACTGTTTCCGCTTCTTCAGGAACTATTTCAGGCTTGCCGTCTGCACCTTTTTTGTAACCGAGAAGATATTTATACTGAAACTGTACCTTGCCCTCACGGTAAGCTTTTTCTTTTCCCCAGCTTACATTTTTGCTTATTGACTCCGATTCTGCCTGAGCAAAACTTCCGTACAGAGCTATCATAAATTCAGAAGTCATTGTCATCGTATTGATGTTCTCTTTCTCGAAAATCACTCCGATCCCGAGGTCTTTCAACTGTCGCACATATTCCAAACAATCCACAGTATTTCTGGCAAATCTTGATATCGACTTGGTAATTACAAGGTCGATTTTCTTGTTTCTGCACATACGGATCATGCGATTAAATTCGGTACGCTTTTTTGTCTGTGTACCGCTGATACCTTCGTCGGCAAAAATTCCGGCAAGAGTCCATTCTTTTTTGCGATTTATCAAGTCTGTGTAATATGCGATCTGAACCTGATAGCTGTTTTGCTGTTCCTCTTGCTCTGTACTTACACGGCAGTATGCCGCTACTCTCAATTGGTGATATTTATCACGGTTTATTTCCGTCTGAACTTTCGCAGGAATTATCGTTACATTCGATGCGGTTGACACAATTCTCATTCCTTTCTGATATGTTTTGGATGCGTGTGCCGTTGATTAATTCAACCTCTATGGTACAAAAATGGCTTATCAAAATCCTGTTTACGCAGGACTTAAATAAGCCAATATCGAGCGTATTTAATTGTTCGTGATTTTCAAGCAGAGCCTTGATTTCCGCTGTTTTCTGCGGACTGTCATTGTAAGTACAGCAATCGTATTTCAGCTCGGCAAGCCTGAAAATCTCAGCTTTCACTCTGTCAAAATCTATTTGAGCAGAATCTGTCATCCGGTTTATCTCATTCTGCTGACGGATAACATCGACAGTAGGGGAATACACGCTTATTTCGCCGCCGTACTCTAATAGGCTGGGATTTGCAATAGCAGTGTTTAAAACGGTCAGCACTGCACCTATTATCATTTGATCTGTCAGTCGATATTCATATTTAAAGCAATCGGGATTTCCGCAGTTCCAATATTCACGTCCTTTGCCGTTGGTTTTTCTGAAAAGCTTTTCTCCGCATTCAAGGCAGTATGTAACCTTTCTGATTCCCTGTAAATCATCGCATACCAGATTAAGCGTAGTAGCTTTCTGTACCCGCTTTTCATTTGCTCGCTTGAAAATATCCTCATCAATTATCTGCGGATATTTGTCAGTTCCGAGATATTTCTCATTTTCGATTATTCGCTTGACCATATTTTTGTTCCAACGGTCGGAATCCTCGCTGTACCTGATTTTTTCAGACTCCATCAACTTTGCGATTTGCAGAAAACTGCTGCCATTCAGATATTCTCTAAAAATTTCTTCAACTGCGTAAACTTCTTTTGGTTCGGTCGTTATTTCGCCGTTTTTCATGCAGTAGCCGAACAAGATTACTCTGTTTCTTGCCATTGATATCACTCCTTTCAACCAACAAGGATACCACAAAATTCTGCGGAAATCCAGTGCCAAAACTAACAAAGAAATGCCCTGCAATTTTACTGCAAGGCATTTTCTGTTATATATTTTCTTTGAACTTCAATCCGCCAATCAAGTGAAACTCCAGCTCATGCTGATCTATTACCACGATCTTCTCAACGATACTCTCAAACGTAGATTCCTCAAACTCGGTTATCGGCTTATCTCGCTTTTCAAAGAAGTCGAACAGCATTTCTATCTGTTCAAGCGTTTCATCCTCATCGTCGGAACGTGAAAGCTTCTTCAGCTCAACTTGCAGCTTATTGATTTTAGCTGTAAGCTCCGTAGTCTGTTCAATATACTTAGCCTCGTCCAGAAATCCTTTTGTTTTCAGCCTTGCGAGTACATGGGTCTGCTCCTTAAGTTTTGCGATTTCTTTGTGAATATCCATAACATTGGTGTTTCCGCTGAATCTTTTCAGCTTTAAATCCTGTAACGACGTTTGGAGAGGTACAAGAATTTGCTTGTAGTTGTACCACAGCTTATTGCATAATCTGATAAATGAAATATAGATCAATTTCTGAGCTATTGCCTTATTCGGACAATCTTTTGCTCTGTTATCATGCGTTCGGCATACCCAATAAATTTTTCCATTTATGTTTTTGCGTCTATATATTTTTCCGCAATTATCACAGAAAATTTTCATAGTTAACGGATACTGCTTAAATTCGGTATTACCGTAATATTCGCCGCGCTGTTTTAAAAGCGTTTGAACCTTTGTAAAGTCCTCTCTTGATATAATCGGCTCGTGAGCGTCGGTTATATAGTAGCTGTCCACCTGACCTTGATTTTTGCTTTTCCTGAAAGGGAATACATTCTCGGTAAATTTCTTTTGCCAAAGACAGTCCCCAATATATTTTTCATTTGTCAGTACATACCGTACAACATTTTTGTTCCAAGGTTCGCCTTTTGAGTTTTTTGGAATACTTCCTGCATTAAGGTCATTGCTTATCCGCAGAAGTCCTTTTCCATTCAAGAAATCCTCATATATGCGCTTTACAATTTCAGCTTCCCTAGGATTTACAATCATTTTTCCTCCAGATTTCGTATATCCGTATGGAACATGGGATACTATATATGTTCCATTAGCCATACGTTTCCTTATGCTCCATTGCATATTCTGAGAGATCGAAGTCGATTCCTCCTGCGCCAAACCGCCCATGATCGTTATCATCATTTCATCGGTCATGTTGGCAGTATCAATATTCTCTTTCTCAAAATATATTGTGATACCAAGGGATTTCAGTTCTCTTACGTTCTTCAGACAATCCCTTGTATTTCGGGCAAAGCGGCTGATTGACTTGGTGTAAATCCTGTCGATCTTACCCTTGCGGCAGTCCTTTAACATTCGCTGAAACTCGTCACGCTTGTCCTCACGGGTTCCTGTGATACCCTCGTCAGCATATATGTCGATGAGTTCCTCTGTTTCCGAATCCTCAAAAACCTGACTGTAATACCTTGTCTGAGCCATAAAGGAATTGAGCTGATCTTCGCTGTCGGAACTTACTCGGCAATATGCGGCACAACGTATCTTGACTGCTTTTTCTTCTGCTATTGTCGGCTGTATAACCGTTACTGTCGGCATTTCCTCACCTCCGTTTTACCAACAAGGATACCACAAATCTTTTCAGAAAGGTATCACCAAACCGGACAAAATTACTTGTCCGAATTTGACATATTTTCATCTGCCTGCTTTGCCGCAGTGCAAAGACACATTGTGATTACTCCCGCTGTACCGCCTGCAAGCAATCCAATAATAAATCCTAACATTTCTTAACCCCCTTATGCTGCGTCCCTTGAAGACGGGAACTGACCGTATATATCTTCCGTATTTTTGCTGTTAAAATTCTGTTTGTCGGCTGCTTCAAGAATTTCATCAAGCTTGTCCGCAAATACTCTCGCCATAAAATCGCTGTATTCTGCTTGTCCAAATTTAGTCATCAAAATCAACTCCTATACTTATTTTCATCGCTTTTTCTACTTTTTCCATAAGTTCAAAATCAACTGAACCCACGTAACTTTTCAATCGGTATCTGTCTATCGTCCGTATCTGTTCCGCAAGCACGATTGAATCCTTGGGCAATGTTTTTGAACCTCGGATATGAATATGAGTGGGAAGATAATGCTTTTTTGCCGTCGAAAGCGGAAGAACCACGATCGTTGGGCTGTGCCTGTTTCCCACATTATTCTGTACCACCAGCACAGGACGAATACCGCCTTGCTCTGAGCCGACCACGGGATTCAAATCTGCGTAAAAAATATCTCCACGTTTAATCAGCATTTCATTCACCTTTTCTGTATCTTACACACTTATGAAACGGACAAAACAGTACGTCGGTATTCCTGTCATACCACACACAGCCTTTGCATGGGTGATTATCTGAAAGCTTTATGCACGGGATTCTAACATCAATGCCGAATTTACTTGATTTTAGCTGAAAGTCAAATAGCTTCGGCGTTTCTTTTTCTTCTGATATATCATTCATACTATCAGCCTCCTGTTCTTGTGAATTTAATATGTAAATGGCGGTCTGCTATAACGCAAACCGCCGTATAACTTCGTTTTGCCTTCGTCTGATTCGTTAGTTTCAGACGATTTTCCGTGATATTTGTTCTCAACGACCGTCACGGCGGAACTCTGCAAGCTGCGGTCAGCGTAACCGCATCATGGGACTCTCACCCGCTATATCAGCCCTCACTGGGAAGTATCATTATCCTCACACGTTTCATCGCCGACTTTGGTTGCTGTCCAAAGGTCTGAACGTCATGGTTATCGCTCGCTTTTTGAGGTCGTCGCGCATGGTTCATTTGGCTGCCGAGATTTCATACCGACCGTGTGATTAACGTACTTGCAGAGTTGATATTCGGTTGTCAAGCTACTTCGGATTTTTATTCCGCTTGTATAGGGGAAGAAGCAACGCTTTTTGCAACCATTTTTTTTGATTATTTTAAAAGTTTGTAGAGTTTGCACAAAATCCTCTTTCTTTTCTTGCTGACAGCTTGGTGAGTAATACCAAGATATTTTCCGCATTCTTCAATTGTTAAGTTTTTAAAATATATAAGTTCAATTAATTTTCGCTCGTCATCCGATAACAATGCTAAACAACTATGCAGTCTGTCATATTCCGCATGCAGCATAACATTTCGTTCAGTAACATCTTTGTCAGTCACAAATTCGTGAAAGTTCTCAAATGCTCCGTCAATGCCTCCGATAAGGGCTGAGAACTGAATCTCATGTTGATAGAACGACTTGTCATTATCGTCAATATTCCACTGACTTCGATTGTATCCCACTCTGACGTTTTCACTGACTTCAACCTCAACATACTTCTTTGCTATGGTGTCATAGACACGCAATGTATTTTTACTCATTAATATTCCTCCGTTTTGATTTTTGTTTTGAATCAAAACGAAGGCTTACGGATATTTGGATATAATGCACAGCCACTTTGTTGTAAAAATCATATTGTGTCCTTTCTTCTGAGGACACAAAAAACGAGCCTGCATACTTAGTACACAGACTCTGTTTGCCTGAAAAATGGGCGTACTAAAGAAAGGGCACAAAATATGCTGTTTGCATTCTCTGCAAAACGGTCATATTTTGTATCCCCTGCCATAATGCATATCAGGCGTTGAATATTTTATTTATAAATTAAAAAGCACCGACAAGATGGACTCCTTTTGTGTAGGAATCTATCCTGCCGATGCTCTCCAGCGAGCACGAAAAAACGTGACGAGTTCAGTACATCGGATTCAATCTGTTATAAATGTTTCTCGAAAATGGAATCTAAAAGCATTGAAGAAGAACAAAGAATCAGAGTGGGAATAAAAGCCCATAAAATATTGCTTATACAGCTGCATGACATTATAACTATTGTCAACGTGGTTATGATACTTAACATAGTAATAGAAAACAGCATCCAACAGAGAGGTTAATAAGGCTTTTTCATTTCCCTGAAGCTCCTCATTTTCAAGTATTTCCTGAAGTTTTTATTTGCTTATACTTCACGACGTATAAGCAAATAATGCTGTATCATAACGCTCCCTCCATTTTATATCATCATATATTTATGAGAAATAATATCCCCACTGTGCATATGCTTCTTTTGAAAACACATTATCCGGACCCCTCAAAATATCACTTCCTGTGCTATTCACTGAGAATCTGTTTAGTGCTTCAATTATAGCTTTCTTTTTAAAGGGAATGTGTATTGCGTTTGCAGATCCATCATTGACTCTATCTACAAGTACTTTGGGCCATCTGATGCTGTAGTCATCATAATTAATAACATGAGAACAATCCGTGTATGCTATTATTAGAGGAAGTTCATATAAGTCAACTGCTTTCTCTATTTCAAAATTAAGCAATCCTCTATTATAGTTAGTTTCACCAGAAAGTACCAGAAGCATGTTTTTTGAATTGCGCATTCTCTCCATCAGCCGATTTTCAAGCGTTTTTCTCAAGCTTGAATCCAAAACAGCTGCTGTCTTCTTATGACTATCAATAAAATGAAAATCAAAGTTTGAATTCTTATCCCAACTTCTGAGAAGTCCAAGATATTTTAAATCACTTTGTGTCGGATCAGTCTTTCCCTGACCGTCAAATGCAATATATGTACCATTTCTATAAGCCATTCTGATTTCTCCTTTAAATAAGGGGCAACCGACCGTACAACTATGAACAAGGGAGGCGATAACCACTTAGAATATCATAGGGAAATTTAACCCCCACTGACATACGTTCGTGTTATAAATCCGTAATCGATATTTCGTTTTTACACTTCTTATCAACGATTATTGTTGTCTTGCATTTTAAATAGTTTTTAGATATTTGGGTTAAAAGAACAATACTCTCCAATGCTTCTTTTTTCGATAACCCTGTTCGTGACATGGCTGTTCCCATAGGGTATAGATAGAGTTCCTTCCCTTGACCATGTTTGTCATAATACTCAAACAATTTTAGAATACAATCAAAGTATTGATGCTTATCACAATGAGCAACACAGTCAACATCAAATTCTGTAAGAGCAAGCAAGAAAAAAGTAACTCCATTCTCGCCTTTTATTCGGGATACTGAACCCATAGGATATCTTTTTCGCTTTCCTTCTCTTTTTTCGTTAAGAGAGATATCCTCATATTCATAGCCAAATGCTTTAAGGGAACTTTCTATTTCAGCATCAAGAGCTTGTCGTTTTTCGTCCGAATAAGCAAATCTTTTTAGAAACTGACCATGCACAGAGCCTTCGTGAATAATGTCATCATTTACAACAGTATCATAACAACAATTAACTGCTATGACGACTATTCTTTCAGTCTGAGGTTTTTTGGGAAATGCTATCTTCATAAGATCATCATATCTTACAATAATTTCAACATCATCCTCAGATAGTATTGTTACCTCTTTTGATGAATGCAGTCCCCAGACAAGTGCTGTAAGGAAACAAATAAACAAAAGCACTGTAAAAGCCTTTATCTTACACTTAACATCATCGTCTTCTATTCCGATTGTATTCCAATCAAAAAATAGTTGAACGATTGAAGCCAATCCAAAAACTGATGATGCGATTATTGTGAATTTCGATAGTATGTATTTTAGGTTGATTTTTATTATTGTCAGCATTCTTCGAATCATCTTTGTCAATCAAATCCTTAATGGGTCAATATTATAGCCCTGCTTTGAAAGTTCTCTTATGAGATTTATTGCAACTTCATCCACCTTCTTGTCAAATGGAATATATATTAAACCATGAATATCAGAAGGCTTTTCAAATTCTATATCTTCTTTAAGCAGAATTGCAACCTTTTCTCTACCCAATTTTGCAAGGAACATTCCAAGTTCAAGAACTACATTTTGCCTTACACGGGATTTGTAACTATCTTCGCTTTTGGATTTTCCTTCGTCATCAGGAGTTGCCAAAACTATTGCATATCCAACCTCTTGACTGTATTCTTCAAGCTTTTCGATTATGGTTTGTCCCCCTGAAGCCTGCTGATCAAGAATAATCGGCTCAAGATCCCAGCGGCGAAGCAATGCTTCAAGCTGTGTACGTGCAATATCATCATGACCGTAAACAACAAATATTTTTCTGTTTCCAAGCTTAGCAGTTTCACCAAGAATAGCTTTAGTTTCATCAGTGTTTCTTCCTTGAACATTATGTTTGCCTGTATTAAAACAGTTTATAATACTTCCGTTTGACAACGTTATACTTTTTCCGTGCTGAATATCTTTTACGGATACAACAGACACTTTAGTGGTTGATCTGATTTTTTCAATTACTTCTTCATATGTCATAATAACATCTCCATTTAAAAAATTTTATTCCGATACTAAGTGTTCCCTATTAAATCATTGACTCTAATTCACTGTGTTTTTTTATGTTCAAAAACGTCATTTATCAAAACCTGCTTAGAAAACAATATTAGAGAACCATATTTTATCTGAACAAAGAATACTATATACTTTTCCATTGTCGTATTATGATATAATATATGTATTGATTTGTATCAGTTTAATCAACCGCTCTCAATACTCTAAAAGCCATTGCATTCTCTCCTCGTAAATAGACAATCCATTAATTTATGTATATTATATACTTTTATGTATAAATGTCAACGAATTTGGCACAAGGTGAAGATATTTAGCACAAAATGCAAAGTTCTGAAAACAGGCATAATATGCTTGACCTTATTGTTTTATTATGGTAAAATAAAAAGAACCCTGATACTAATTCAGAGTTCTGATATTGAATTAATCTTTTGATTTTCCTATCATTTCTATGAAATATGCCAAATGCTCGCGTTCTGTATCGTTCATCTTTGTTATTATTTCTACGGCATCACCTATCGTCATTTTATTTGTTAGCTTTATAGCATAAGTTTCATTAAGATTTGTCTTACTTGCACTTTTTCCAAGAATATAATCTGTAGTAACGTTATAAAACTCGGCAAGTCGATACACAACTTCAGTAGGTGGGACAGTTAAACCTTTTTCATAGTGAGAAATAGTGCTGGAAGACAGATGAAGCTGCTTTGCTATATCTGTTTGTGTTAAGAAATTGAGTTCTCGCAGATTGATCAATGTTTTAGCTATAATGCGTTTTTGCTTTTCGCCAAAAACATTTGAACTTTTTACTTGCTTTTTCATAATATATGCTCCGCCATATATGCTCCGCCTCTCTTTCCGGTTCCAACACTTTTATTATAGTATAAATATAGTCCGAAGTCATAAATCTGTATTATTTATAAAAAATCAGCGAATTTTGTCGTAAAATTATATCACAAATACAATTGTTGTGATTTATACTACATTTTAAGGAGGAAATACATATGCTCAGAGTGGCAATATGTGATGATAATAACGTATTTGTTAATAAAATGTCACAAGCTGTAAAATCTGAATTTACAAGGCAGAATAATGAAGATATTGAGTTAGAGACCTATGTTTCAAGCGAATTAATGTTCCAGCACCACTTAATAAAGCCATTTGATGTGATTTTTCTCGATATTGATATGCCGGAGCTCGACGGATTTCAATTAGCGGCTAAGATTTCCGGTTCAAACGACTGCTACATAATTTTTGTTACCAGTCATCCCGAGCTTGTATACGATAGTCTGTATTTCCGACCACTTAATTTTATTACCAAAAGCAATGATTCTTTTTTCACAGATAAACTGCACAGTGTTGTTAATCAGCTTTACAATGAAATGAAACAAAACACGACTATTGTTCTGGAAAATAAAGAAGTCGGAAGAATTTCACTGCAACTAAAGAATATTTATTATATTGCAAGCAGCAAGCACTACGTTATCTATCATTCTGAGCATAATGAGCCGATAAAAATTCGGGGCAATATCGGTGAACTGGAAACCTGTTATTCAAAATATGATTTTGTCCGGATACATAAAAGCTTTCTGGTTAATCTTCGTCACATTTTTAATATAGATAGAAATAAAGACGAGATAATTTTTAAGCAAGGCTTTAGATTAAATATGAGTAAAAACTACAAACAAACTGTTGATGAGAAATTAACACAGTATTTGAGGAAGACAAAATGAAGAACTTGCTATGGAAATGCTTTGAGCTTGTGATTAATTATTATCAGGGCTTTATTATGACATGGTTTGTGTATAGATTTCTAAATCCTAAATCTCTCAAACAGGCAAAAACATTTCTTTCGATTTTTAGTATCATATTTGGAACAACCATAACCCTGTTAAATCACATCACTTTATATGAGGGATTTACAAGTACTTTATATTTAGTTATATTGTTGGTATATGCCATTATTGCCTTTAACGACAGTATTATTAAAAAACTACTATCAACGATCATTCCCAATATTATTCTGCTGCTTATCACTTCTGTTGAACTTAATTTATTATCATCTCTAAATAGAATAAGCGTCAAGGACTTGATTACAAATGATAATAGCGTAAGATTCATGACTTTGATTGTAATCCAGATTTCTCTTTGGATCTCCTTGAAAATTATAATCAAGCTGTTCAAATTCTCTGACAGTTATACAATATCAGATTGGTCTCCGATTATCACAGTATTAATATCTTCCTTTATTCTAGTATCACTTCTCCATGTACTTTCACTCAATGCGGATGATACGCAAAGAATATACATCAATTTATCATACCTGGTTATCATTATACTGAATTTCCTAATGTTTTACGTTATTTATTCACTCTTCTTCAAGAATGCTCAGATAAAGAATATGAAGGTACTATCCGTAAAAGAACAGTATATGGAACAGTATGTTAATAATGCGGAGACTCAATACGAGCTGATCAGAAAAATAAGGCACGATATAAAGGATCAACTTACCACCGTTTATGAATTGCTCACAAGTGGCAAAACCGAAGATGCTTTGGAATTTATTGAACAATCCAACGGCATTGTTAAAGCTACAATGACATTTGTTCAAACCAATAATCCAGTTGCAAATGCAATAATCAACTCTAAATTGTCTACTGCATCAACTTTAGGAATAAAGGTGTCATGTATTACGGTAAATGACTTTGTAGGTATCAATGAGCTTGATCTATGTGACTTATTGAGCAATACTTTGGAAAATGCGATCACAGCCTGTGAAGCTATGCCGCCAGATTTAAACAAGTTTATCTATTTGGAAATCAGTAAAGAAAACAACATTTATACATTTATAGTGAAAAATTCTCTAGATAAGTCTGTTATTAGCGAAAATCCAAAATTAAAAACCACAAAGAAAGATATCATAAACCATGGACTTGGCACTTCTATTATTAGGGACATAGTAAATAAATACAGTGGAAGATATGATTACTATGAAATTGACAATGCTTTCTGCTGCTCTATAATCTTAGAAACTTAACTCATATGATAGCTCGGCTTATGCCGAGTTATTTTTTTGTGCCTGAAAACTGCACAATATGCCAAAACGCTTGACGAAAGATATTTTATATTGTAAAATTCAAAAAAAGCAAGGTGATAAAATGAATTATTTGGTATCTAAAATCGTTACTTTCCTTACAGAGCAAGAAGTAATCAGCAGCGAATCAGATGTACAAGACTTTTATAGATATGGAATAGAAATCAGTATATCGTCGTTTTTAAATATTTTTCTTGTTCTTTTATTGGGGATAATTATTAATCACATAGCAGAAAGTATTATCTTTCTTTTATTGTTTATACTTATCAGATCATTCACCGGAGGCTATCACGCTGATACATACTTTAGGTGCAATTTATTGATGTGTATTACATTCATATTAACCGTTTTAGCAAATTGTATGTTTTCTAACAAGCTCTCCCTATCAATTATTATTGTTTTAATCTGTGTTACTGAACTGATAGTTTCTGTCTTGGGTCCTATAGAAAATAAAAACAAACCAATTGATGATTCAAAAAAAATAAAGTTAAAAATAACAGGGACAGCTATGACTTCAATAATTAATTGTGCCGGGTTAATTCTCAGAGAAAGTTATCTTGGCACAATGATTATATTTACAACTTTTTTAATTGTTTTGCTTATGATCGCAGCAAAAGTTAAAGAAGCAAAAATTCAAGAGAGAGGGGGAAATTCATGTGAAAAAGTTCAAGAAAATGATAGCTGAAATGATTCAGAAGATTGCAAAGCATACTGCAATTTTGGCTTGTGGAGCAGCTTCTCATTATGGCGGATATCAGACTAGAGAACCTAAGAACATTTACAAGAGATAAGCATCAAAAACACAATTCAAAAGATTGGCATATTCGACTATTACGATCTACACTAGTATAGTTTTGAGCTGAATTAATCATTTTGTGCAGGAAGAAGATTGATTCAAAGGTTTTCAATATGAAACTTAAGAAGAAAATTGCGGCTATGGGTGCTGCTGTTATGATAATGGCTTCTATGAGTGCTATAGGTGCTAGTGCGTATCAAGCATCATATGAGGATAGTTATCGAATTATACTTGCATATACGTCTTATACTCCAAGCGAGACAGATTCAGTGGGAACGGTAACGAATCTTTCAACTACAAAAACAAATTACTCTGTACAGTCAACCCTTTATTACAAGACTTCTGCAGCAAAAATCGGTTCTTATACTCCTTCTGGATGGAAAAATGGTACGCTGTCCAAAGGTCAGCTTTTGAAAGCAACAACAACCCATAACCGTAATACTAGTTATAAGTATTCTGCCAGAACTCTAGTCATGAAAGATAATAGAGTTTTTAAGGATATTCAGTCTGATTACTAATATATAACCCTGAGGAGCTAAAGCTCCTGCGGCAAGCTTGCTTCGTCGCAGCCGATGAAAAGCTACGCTTACATCGGGCTTTGCTCCGAATTAAATATGCATTAAAGAAATTTTAATAAAAATCAATTGAACATTTTACAAAGGCAATGCATTATCTGAATAACATCAGATAATGCATTGCCTTAATGGGTTTGAAGGAGGAAAGAATGTACACGCTGAAAAATCTTAGAAATATGATGAAAAATCATACCGGTATGCTGGTTCTACTTGTGATTTCTATGTTTGTTTCATTCGGGGTTTTGTTTTTCGGTGTTGGATTGTACTATCAGTACAGCAAAAATATTGAGGACGGCGAAATTGACAGCTATGCTGTCGGTTTTTCCATAAATGACATTATTACAAAAAAAAATTTTTGTGAGTTTGTGAAGAATATGCCGAATAAGCTTATGGGTGATGTTTCATATATTACCTGTTTTTCGTCCACGCAGGTAAGCGGAATTGATGAGGAAATACCTGTCGCATTCTATCTTCAGTATTCTGAAGGAAAATTTGAATATTCCGATAACGTATTTCAGCCAATGATTGATGACCTTGTAATTAAGGACGGCAGTTTTTTCACGCAGGAGCAATATTCAAACGGAGAAAAAAAGGCTGTTGTAATGGGCAGCGGAAATGTAAATCAGCCGACTTCAGCACCCGAATATACAAATTCGGTTACAGCATTCGGTCAGAGCTATGATGTTATCGGCACAATAAACCCTGCTAACAGCAGCTATTTTTTTTACAGTATCTATGTTCCGTTCAGCTCAGTCCCCGACGATACAATTATGAACGACGGGGTTTATCTTGCACTCAACAATAAAATCACTAAATCTGAATATGATGATTTTACCGCATATATCAGCGAATTTTTCAAAGATAAAATCACTCTTTATGAACCGGCATTCGACTTGGCATCAAACACTTCCTACTACATAACAGTTGTACTGATTTCGGTAATCATTGCCATTCTTTCGGCATTGAACATTTCCATTCTGTATAATTACATCATTATCAGCAGAACAAGACAACTGACCATTATGCGTATCTGCGGAGGGTTAACCTCAAATCTGAGCATATCAACCGCAAATGAGATTATTCTTATTATGCTTCCTGTAAGCATTATTTCAGCTTTGTGCTATGATAAATTTATTCTTACTGTACTTTCAGCTAAATTTCCGCTTATGAAAGCTGCATATAATCCATATGTTTACGCAGAAATAATTTTGATTTACTCTGCAATATCGTATCTTCTTAATCTGTTTTTGCTTCATCATAATCTCGGCAAAAAAATTAAGGAGGGATTGAAATGAGAATTAAGTTATACGGCAGGGTTATCGGTATCTTCCTGAAAAAGCACTCGTTTATCAATGTTTTAATAAGCCTCCAGCTGATTGCTGTTTTTGTTATCGGAATAATTATGACATCGATAATAGACGAAAAGGCTTCCTCATATGAGGCTGTCAAACCGCTGCTTAATGGCGAGGGATTGTATTGTGGTGGATATTTTTTGACAGATAATGAAAATGGCGGACTTTTGGAAAACACAGATGAAATCAAAACTCAGCTGAAAGATGTTGATTTTATCTCGTCTGTAAACTTTGCGTCCCTGCAAACAGGCGTTGATACACAAACTAACGAGGTTAAGACCGCATATGCACTTGTATATGATGATTATTCTGCAAATCTTTTTCGCCCGACAATAGAAAAAGGTTCGTGGATAACTGATTCCAAGCAATCCGATGATATACCGCAGGCTGTAATTACCCGAAATTATCAAGGCTATAATGTTAATGATATTGCTGAATTTGAAACTGAAAATGGAACGTTGAAGGTCAGAATAATCGGTGTAATTGGTGATAATGAAAAATACCTTGGAGCAAACTCGGAATATGAATCAAATGAACCATCCTATCAGTTAATGCTTTCTACACATTTCAACTGTCTGAATGACCAGCTTAAAAACAAAGGCTTTACAAACGAGGAGATTGCTTTGAAACTCGAATCTCTTGGGTATTCAGCGGACAGCATTGTATATAATGAACCTGTATTGTTTTTTACAGATAAGGAGTGGAATAAAACCGATTTGGATTCAGTAATGTCAGACTCCCTTTTTATAAAGTACAACCGGAATATTTCCGATGATGAAAAGCTTTACAACAGAAAATATATCAACGAGAATCTTTCTGTATTATCATTTGCGATACAGTTTTCTCAGTTGAACAACAACAGTCAGACCATTGTTTATAGAGAGTTGTACACATTGATGCCAATAATGTGTGCAATATACCTGCTTGTACTGATTGCGTCAGTGAGCGTTAATGCGATTAACTGCAAAAATAATATAAGAAACGAAGCCATACTGTATTTGGGTGGTGCAAAAAGAAAACAGTTGCTTACAATCAATGTAATTTACAATGGGCTGATTTGCATTGTGTCTTTGATAATTTCAATAGCAGGATCGTTGATTTTCTACAAGGCAGGATTGTTCAGCAAAACAGTAATTACATTGGGCTGGAAACAGATCACCATTTGCCTGATTGTGTGTGCTGTATATATCTTGGTATCCTGTATCATTTTCTGCATTATCCTCACACCAAAGGCTATAAAAAAAGCAATAATATTATCGGAGGAATAGTAATGGTAAAACTTAATAACATAGTAAAAATATATAATTCAAAGAAAGCCAACGAATTCAAGGCTCTCCACGGTGTTTCGGCAGAAATTCGGGACGGTGAGCTTATTGCGATTATCGGAAAATCGGGTGCAGGAAAATCAACGCTTCTGCATATTTTAGCCTGCATTGACAACTATCAGGAGGGCGAATACTACATTGATGATGTGCTTGTGAAAGACCTTTCCGAAAGTCAGTATGCAAAAATCAGAAACGAGAAAATCGGGATGGTTATGCAGGATTTTGCACTGGTTGAGGATTTCACGGCACTGGAAAACGTGATGATACCGCTGAATTTTTCCAAAAAGAAAGTCAGTGACAAGAAAGAAAAAGCCCTTGCGGCACTGAAATCGGTAGGCATTGAGGAGCTTGCCAAAAAGCTATGCAGCAAACTTTCGGGCGGACAGAAGCAGCGTGTGGCAATTGCCAGAGCGATAGTCAATGAACCGTCAATGATTTTGGCGGACGAACCGACGGGAGCACTGGACACAAAGACTTCCGCTGAGATTATGGAGCTTTTCAAGTCCCTGAACAAACAGGGCAGGACGGTTGTTATAGTTACCCACGACCCGAAGATTGCGGAGCAATGCGGCAGGGTTATTGAGATTAGTGACGGGAATATTGTTACAGCAAAATAAATTGTGGAGTGAAAACAATGAAAATTACCGATTATGTAGATCTGTTCTATCCGTCGGCGGAGGCTGAGGAGTATGCAAAAAAGCGGCAGAAAAAATATGAAAATTATCCGCAGGATTTTATGGTCAATCTTGAAACGGATAACATAGCAAAACTTATTGCACCTATGAATTTTGCTGTCGCAACATCTAAAATGAAAGAGTTTACAGATGACATTGAAACCCTTGATTACAGGCTGGATTGTCTTGAGGACTTTATGAATGTCCCCGAACTTAACGGCAGATTTCGACAGCTGATAAATGAACTCGCAGGAAACAGAATTGACTTTTCAGATGTTGATTGTGTCAACTCGTTTATGCAGATTAAGACCCATATGGACAGCCTTGAAGAATTTCTCGGCTGCATTGAAAACATCAACAGGTTCTTTGCAAAGTATAATCACGCAATTAAGTCGGTAGCGGTAAAAAGGCTTGCACAGTTTTTTGAAAAACTGCCAAAAAGCGAGAACATTTTCGAAATAGCATACAGCATTTCACAGCTGAAAGATACCTTTTCAAAAACCATACGGAGCGTAAAAATCGGTGTTAATTTTGATTCGGCTATGAATCCCGACAGTGCAGGACTGCTTGAAATCGGATATGACAAAATTTATCCCAAGGGAAATATTCTTGAAAAGCTTGTGTTCAAAAGTTTTGCAGGCAGAGAGCAGTTTATTGGCGAGGAGCATTTCAACTCGGCAACAAGGCACACTCCCATTGATATAGACACTGCCCTTTTCCGTGAACTGAGCAAATACACAAAGGAGTTCGCCCTGCGGATTGCCGCAGCACTTAAAAGCTATCGTTCCTCGGTTTTTTCAGACCTTTCGGAGCTGGAATCACAGCTTGACTTCTATGGCGGAGCGGCACAGTTTATATCAAGTGTTAGGGCAAGGGGAATGAAAATGTGCCGACCGAAATTTCTCCCCTCTGAGAAGCGTGTTACAAGGCTGAAAAACGTCTTTGACCTCAACTTCTACAGGCAGCTTGTTACGCAAAATCCGCAGGAAATTCTGACCGAAAAAATTGTTGCAAACGATATTGATATGTCAGATTACGCACGGTTTTATATGGTGACGGGAGCAAACAACGGCGGAAAAACCACTTTCGCAAGAGCGGTGGGAGTATGTCATTTAATGGCACAAATGGGATTGTACGTTCCTGTTGGAAGCTTAAGATTTCCACTTTCATATAAATCATTTACAATGGATTTATCTATGTCAATTCTAACTAATTCTTGACCTGCCCATTTATCGGTCTCTATACCTAGTCCTTCTTCTATAATGCCAATATCACCATTAGCTACAATAAGCAATTGATCCATTTGATTGCTTGGTGCAATAAAGCGTTGCCCTCCCGCACCAAGTAAACTATCTGGATCACTATAATACAAATCATAATCTCTCTTTGTAACTAAAAAAGAAGCTCCATATTCTAAAAAATCATTATTCACTTCACTCATAATACACTCACCCCATAATCTTTTTTTAAGACATTATCTATACGAATTATGTAATCCCATAATCCATTTTTTTTGTTAATCCCCATCCACTCTTTACAATTACGTAGAGATGATTCATTGTTTATCAAGGTACTTTTTAATGTCTTTAAAAGGGTATCATCAATCATTTTAAACGGTGCTGGATATTTAGAATGTTCATTGAAAATTTGATTCCAACAAGCCATATATGCACACCAAACTTGAATAGGTGTACTATTTAGTGTCATAATTGCTTTACGGAATTTCTTGATAATTACTTCATCATTTGTAGTCAAATATAACTCATATATTCCTTTTTCTACAATGCGTCCGAAATCTGTAGGAATATTAATCTGTAGGAATATTAATAGGTATATCCCTGTTTCCCATAACTGAATATCCTTTTTCTCCGCAAAGAAATTCAGCAACCTCATCATTCTCAAATGCTTTTCTTGTAAGTTCAAGCAATTCTTCGTTTGTAATCTGTTTTTGCAATTTCATGACATTTCCTTTCTCATCAAGCGACGAATAAAAATTATTTTTTTATATTTCACAAAAACCATCTACGGTATATGTTTCTTCGTCAGATAGTTTTATCATTGTTTCTTCTACTTTTGTCATATCATTGTCTAGTTTTAATATAATCTCAAAACTTGTATCAATATTAATCGACGTTTTATTTTCCTCCAAAATTAAGATCTATAATATTTAGATGCCCATAATTAAAAGAAAGAGTCAGCCACTTTTTATCAATTAAATATAAATATGAGCTAAAGTGACTTGAATCTTCATGATTGTCTGTCGGTTCACCAAACATTTGATTTATTTCTGCTTCTGTACTCTCAAAGGTTATTCCGCCTATTGAAATATTATCAATCGTATCCTGCCTTTTAAAAGCACTCGCAGTAAAGCTTATACAAATAATATCATTATCACTATAATCATTATCGTCTGCTGCACAATGCATTGTGACCGTATCCAGCAATTTACCGTCATATAACAATCCTCAGCTTCTAAGTTCGGTTTTCTCCTCATATATCATGCTTTCATCCCAAAAAGAAAAACCCTCACCCAAATCATCCAGCGAGCATGGAAATGAAAAAGTTTTATCGGCCCTGTGAAAAAATCTCTGTGAATTCAACAACAGTGATAAAAAACGATATTGTGGAGCGGCTTGAAAAACAGCCGCTCATTTTTTTACAGTATACAATAAATACCGTAATTTGTCAAGGTTCTTCAACAGTCAGTCTGCTGGAATGGAGCGTAGCGGAATGGAAGCAGACTGACTGTGCCGGCTCAGCTTAGCCTGTCGAGATACATGATCTCCAGCTCGCCAAGAACTATGCCCCAGTTCCTCAGCGGCATAGTCCATTTTTTCGCTATTTCATGAGTTGCAAGATACAGTGCCTTTAACAGCGCCGTATCGCTGGGAAACACGCTTCTCTGTTTGTTCAGACGACGATAGCCGCTGTTAAGGCTTTCGATCGCATTGGTGGTGTAAATGACCTTTCTCACATCAGCGGAAAACTTGAAGATCGGTGAGATCACATCCCAGTTTTTGTACCAGCTCTTCATGGCGTTTGGATAATCTTTCTCCCACTTCTCCGTCACACGCTCAAGCCGTTCAAGTGCAGCGTCCTCAGACGGCGCCTGGTAAATTGTTTTCAGATCATTAGCAAATTCTTTCTTGCTTTTTTCGCCAACGTATTTCAGCATATTTCGCACCTGATGAACGATACAACGCTGTAATTCTGTCTGCGGAAATGCCGCTGATACGGCGCTCCTTTCATACCCGAAAGACCATCGGCACATATCACGAGGACGTCCTTTACACCACGATTTTTCAGCTCGTTCAGAACGCCAAGCCAGTACTTTGCACTCTCGTTTTCACCGATATGTATGGACAGCACTTCTTTGTGACCTGTCAAGCTTACTGCAAGGATTACATATGCTGCAAGCTTTTTTCTATCCGTTTTATTGTACAGAAAGATGTACAGCATCAATAAATACAATGGGGTAAACCTCGTCAAGAGGACGTTTCTGCCAGTCTTCTATCTGCGGAAGGAGACGGTCTGTGATATCGGATACCATCGCTGACTTCAAAGCCGTAGATCTCCTCGATCGTTTCGCTTATCTGGCGAGTTGTCATGCCCTTTGCGTACAGCGATATTATCTTCTGTTCGATACCTGAAATATCCTTATGACGCTTTTTTACAACCTTTGGCTCGAATGTTCCGTCTCGATCCTGTGGTACTTCAATTTCTGTTTCACCTAAATTTCCACGTATCTTCTTGGTTTTCCTACCATTATGGTAATTGGAGTTGTCCGAGCGTTCATATGAACTGTACCCTAAGTGTTCATCCAGCTCTGCCTCAAGCATTTCCTGTATCGTGCCGCCCATCAGATCCCTGAGAGCATCCTCAATATCTTTTGCTGTCCTGATATCATACTCCTCGATCAGCTCTGCGATGATATTCTTCTTCCCCTCGCTCATTGGTTCTCTTTTTCTTCTTGCCATAAAAAATCAGCCTCCTGTGTTATTTATATTTTACCATAGTTGACTGCGTTTTTACAGACTTTTTTTCGGTGGGTCTCAGCTCTTTTATTATACACTACTTTGGAGATTTACACAACATATGGGGAAAAACCTATCTTTTCTTTGAATATAGCTTTTAAGATATTTCTTAGTTAGTCATATTTTGTTCTTCTCTGATGCCAATTCCTGACTTTCTCTTTTGTATCATTTTTCTGAGCTTTCTATCAGTTTGTATTTTTAAAGAACACTGCTTCTGCGAATAATTATCCTCAATACAGCGACTTAAATTCACAAACAATCCCATAACAGTATTTCTAAGCAGCATATTTTCAAAATCATCAATATTGTTAAGCATATTCTGAACGTACTCATTACCATCATTTGCGGACTTTGTGAGCCACTCCACAGCCTTTTCCTTATCCTTTTCAAGTTCATCTGCTCCGAAAAGATAAAGCCTGCCGAGCTGATAGCTTGACCACATATTCTTATCAGCGGATTTTTCAAAGTAATCTACCGCCTTTTGAATATCATACTTTTCTTCCTGCAAATACAACTTCCCAAAAGCATACTGTGTGAATTCGTTATCCTCTGCAAGCAGCAAATATTTCTCTGCTCTTTCTAAATCCTGCGTGACAATTTCACCTTTCAAATAAAACTGACCCAACTGAAAACAAGCAAAACTGTCACCCTTATCTGCACATTCTGTCAACATAAATAGTCCTTTTTCAATATCTTGTGAAAAATATTCACCCGAAATATATTCCAATGCAAAAAAACGCTTTGCATTGGAATTTTTAAGTTTCATTGCTTTTTCAATACACTCCAAACCCTTATTTAAATCAGCCTCAATGTATTTTCCTTGAATTAATGTTTTGCCATATTCATACAGACCATTCTTGTTATTCATCTCAGCGGAACGTTTGAAGTAATCAATGGCTTTTGAAATATCAGCTTCCGTTCCAAGTCCGTTTTTGTACATAACTCCAATTTTATAAAATAGGTTATCGTCCGCCTGATCTTTGCTTTCAAGTTCAAGGAAACCAGATAATGCAGCTTTGTAATATCTCTGTGCGGTTTCATTATTCTCAGCAACATATTCACCCTTGCTGTACATCTGTGCAACAGCATAAGAAGCATACGGCTGACCCTGAGAAGCCGATTTCTGATACCACAAAAACGCCTGCGACAAATCTTTTTCCACGCTGTTGCCATAATAGTATAGGTTAGCGAGACTGTATTGTGCGAATTTGTGGCCCTCCTGAGATGACTTCAAAAACCATTGAAACGCTTTTTCATAATCCTGTTCTGTGCCTAACCCATAGCAATGCATTTTACCAATGCGATACCAAACGTAAGAACGCATATCCGCAGGTTTCATGACCTGTCCCTTGAATTTAGGTTCGTATGGGAACATATAGTCCGAATCCGGCTCTATCTCCATAAATCCCTGCAATGCCTCTTGGTAGAATGCGAATGATTTTTCTTCGTCTTTTGCGCCAAGCTTGTCGGTGGAATACAATTTTCCTAAATCGTGAATAGCAAGGACATTGCCTGACTTTGATTCGGAGAGCAAGAGCTGTTCCGCCTTTTTGAAATCTTCAAGCTTTGATTGCTTGTTGTAAATAATCTTACAAGCTTCTTTGTATGCTGTACTCCATTTGAGATAGTATTTACTTTGAGGTTCATAATCTTCAATATCGACTGTTACCTCATTTTCATTGCTCCAAATGAAATCTTCGGCGGTCGGCTCGTCGTTATCCGAAAATGTTACTTTATCATTTTCGGATTGCTCAGATTCATCAAACTTCAGAAGAATATCAACATAAAAGTCATCATTCGCAAATTGTTCTGTTGGTTCGGGTTCTTCAATTTCTACATCAATGACAGGATAATTCATGTCAAGCACAGTTCTGATTATCATATTCCGCACAGGCTGAAAAACTTTGTTATCAACCAATGGCGGCAGTTCTTTTTCCTTTTGCGTATAGCTCTTGTATTTCAAGCTCTCCAAACTGCACCATTTTTCATAAAGCTGACGGATATTATTGTCTTTTGCAAGTTCTGAAAAAATACTGTTGACCGTTTCTTTGACATCAGGCGGAAGGTACCCATATACTTTTTTGCCTTTAACATTCTGTAACTGAGAATATAGTTTGCGGATAAGATTTTCAAGCTGCGGATTTTCAAAACCGCCTTGCTGAACTTTTCTGACAATACTTTTAAACTCCGTTTTTGATACAGCTTTCAATTCGTTACGGCTTAACGTCTGCTCCTGATATATGGACTGCAAATCGTCCTTAAATATATCGTTTGCAAAAGCTGAACGAATCTTATTAATTCCCTCGTTTGTTAAGAATCCTTCCTTTGTATTTTCGGAATAAACAAGCAGATGAATATGCGGATGATGAGTAGTGTCATGAAATGCGGCGTACCATTTTAAATTGCATAATGAAATTTTCTGATTTTTTGCAATATCTGAAATGTGACGCATAACAAGCTGCCGCCACGCTTCCGAATTATCGTAACCAAGTCTAATTGCATCTTCACGACGAAGTGAAATTACGTGGGACCAGACATTGCCTTTGTGATTTGCTATTTCGTTAGCTACCCTGTCAAGAATTATCGGTTCATCTTTTTCATTGAAAAGACCATGAGAACCTCTTTTCTGAACTCCCGGACGCATAGCCATGTAACCGACAAAATTCTGACGATTACCAATGACGTCAGCGTTACGCTCAATGATCGTACTGATTAGTTCCGAAGCGTTTTCTACAGTAGGGTTCACAGTGTAGTCCTCATATTCCAAATATTTTTTAGCTTCGGGAAAATCTGAAAGCAGATCGTTTAAAAGCTGTTCTTGATTCTTTGTAGCGTTATCATTTCTATCCATAATGTTTTGGTCACGGACTTCAACTGTTTCACGGGTTGCGATGTACTTTGTGTAGTTTCTGCGCTTGTTTTTACTTTTCTGTGTACCGCTTTTTAGGTAGCGGCTTGTTACGATAATTTGAGATAAAGTCATAACATATCACCCCCATTTTTATGTGATTTAATCTAACCGTTGATACCTCACAGCCTTCTCAAAATTAATAACACCGTTAATGCGTTTAACCTCATCTATACACATAGCCCTCAGTTTAATCATCGTATCATCATCAATCTCATGTACCGCCGCAAGCATATGAGTAACTGCACCAAGTTCAACTGCAATTTTAAATAAGGCACGGGACAACCTCTGTTCCGTGCCTTTGACTATTCCTTCCGCCATTGCCGTTAGCTGCGGGGCAATAAATTCCGTTGCCGTATGCTCCTTGTTCAAAAGATACCCGCAATAAAAACGCACAGCCTTTTCAATAAATTCCGAGCGTGATTTACAATTATCGTGCTTAAAAAGAGTGTCCACTATTTCCAAAGTTTCGGGAAAAATCTTTAGTCCAAATCTTTGCTTTTTATACTCAGATGTGACCTCGCAAACCTCTGTTTTTTCGGCTTTTTCTTCTGTATTTTTAATTTTATCCGACTGCAATTTGCAAAACCTCCATTCTATGCGACTGCACGTCAAAGTTTTCAAAACTCCGCAAATTCGGCGAGCTTTGCTCGACGATGTGTCTGTTTGGTCGCTTCAAGCGACCAAACTTTAACCTGCAATATAATATTTAAGCCAATCCTATTGGCTTTGCCCTCATAAACCCACCCAAAATCATCTGATTTCCGCCATTCTCAAACTCTGCGACAAATGCCCGCAAAGCCGTTCAACCCCTCCTATGGTAAACTTACCCCACCGACCGCCAAAACTCGCCACACGGGGCAACGTGGTGCGAACTGCGGCGAGTTACTGCTCAGACTGCTTTTCCGTTTCGGCAGGCAAGAAGTTTCTCGGCTTTCTTGCAGGCTTTTTTGCCGACATCATGTCAATGAAATCACGGACGTTCTGCGGCACATTTTTCTGATACAAGCCGTCAATGCACTTGTCGATTTCATCCGAAAGCTTAATATTTTTCTGCTCCAAATACATTTCCAGAGCCGCTAATTTTTCATCACTAATTGTTATCGCAACTGATTTTTTCATTCGCTGTCACCTCCGTTTTCATCAATTTTATCCTGCACTTCCTGCGGATAGTCAACGCCCTCATAGGTACACCAGCTTACCCAACCGCCGTTTGAAACGAGGTCTTTTGTCACATATCCTGCTGATTCGGAACAGTAAATCACCTCGCCGTCACCGACATATATCCCATGCTGACTGCCGTCAAACAGTCCTATACCTGCGACCTCAGGCATGGTATCAAGACTGCCTTGCTCGGTGAAAACAAGCGTCTGAAACTGATTTCCAAACGACTTTTCATCGGGATTGTAATTCAGATATCCAAGCATAAGTCCTGCATTATCGCAGTATCTGATGCGGTCAACATCGTCACGATTCCCGATTGCACCCGACTTAAATCCCCAGCCTGAGATGTACGCATTCTCCGCCCAAGCCGCAAGATCGGCGCAGTTCTTTGTGCTTTCATCGCTGAACATATACCCGTTGATCGTAGAATTCATCACCCAAGTGTAGGTTCTCATAAATTCGTCATAGCCGATCTCCAAGCCGTAAGTTGAATTTATCGCAGTTATCAAATCGCTGTCATTCGGAGCAACAGCAAACAGGTTGGCATAGGATTCCGCATTGAAATTTTGCACGTCACCGAAGTATGACATATATATCAGCTGTGCTTTTATGGTCTGAGAGCGAACTCCTGCGCCACTCATGGCGTCCTCGATTTCCTGACCGCTGTTTTGAATTTCGGTTATTTTCGCCTGCTGTTCGCTGTCAAGGCTTTCAAACAAAGCCGAATCGCTGAACATTTCAGCGTTAATTTCAGGTTGCTCGATTTCCATACTGCCCATGCTCGAAAGCACAGCTACGGGCAGGCACATTAAGCCAATAAATCCAACGGCGATACTCCCGATCAACACAAACAGCTTTCCTCGTTTCTTTTCGTCGCCCAGAATATATATCGCTATCTTTTTCAGAGCTGCCGCAACTGTTGCAGACATTACCGACCACCACCGTTTCCAAACAACACAGCCTTGTACTGCGGAGCGATGACCTGTAACAGATACCTCTCATTTCCGCACCTGTAAAGGCAAGTACCACGTTCGGGATACTTAATCAAAGCATATTCCGACTCCTCCAACTGCAGGGTGTCAATGAATGCAGTCGGCGAAATATTACCGGGGTTGAACAGAAAATGGTGAGACGGAATACTGAACAGCGGCTTGGTGAACTCCTTGATCTCAGGCAGCAGGAAGTCCTCGATATTCTGACTTGCCAGAATAAACGAGGACTCCTTTTTACGAACACGTTTCATGCCGTTGCGGATATATTCGATCGCCGTCATATTTGTGAGGAACAAATACAGCTCGTCTACTGCGGCAACTGTATTTCCTCTGCCCAAAAGCTGATTGCTCATGTAGCTGAGAATGTTAAACAGCAGAGTATCCTTAAGCCTTTTGTTTGTGTCCATAAGACCTTTCACTCCGAAACAGATAAGCTCGCTGTCATTGATGTTGGTGTGACCGTTGAAATATTTTGACTCCGCACCCTTGCACATGGAGTGCAGTCCCAGACAGATATTCTGTAACATTTCTTCGGTGTATAGGTGCTTTTTCTCGTTATCAAACGCCATGAATTCCTTTTCAATAAGTTCGTAGAGGTCTGACATCACGGGATAGTCATCACTGTTAAGCGTATTGAAATCGGTAAAATCATCAATTCCGAATCTTGCGTACAGCTTCATAAGCATGATTTCAATTGTGTCAATTTCAGCGTCTGTGAAGTCCTTGTATGCTCTGAAAAAGTCTTTTAGATAGCTGATGTGCTGACTTAAACGGGTTACTTTTCGGAATGTTTCAGGGCTGTCATCGGTTTCCTTTTCTTGATTTCCAAAGCGAGAATTTTCCGACCAAGCTTTAGGTTCAAGCGGATTGATCATAAACTCGCCCGACATCATATCAATGTATGTGCCGCCGAGATTTGAACACAAGTCCTCGTACTCATGCTCAGGGTCTAAAACCAACACACTTTTGCCTGCCTCACGCTGATTGCACAGCAAAAGTTTCATAAGATACGACTTGCCCTGACCGCTGTTGCCAAGAATTAAAATATTGGAATTTGTCTTGTCCTCGGTACGCTTGTCAAAGTCAACAAGCACGTTGCTGCCGTACTTATCTCTGCCGATATAGAAGCCGTTTTCGTCCGTTTTTCCGCTGTAATTCAAAGGATAAAGATTAGCAACACTTGAAGCAGGAAGAACACGCTCAAACTGGCTTGCGAATACATTATTGCCCGTCGGCAAAACCGATAAAAAGCCCTCTTTCTGACGGAGCAAAAGCCTGTCTACAGATATTTTTGAACGTGTTAATTCCATCGAAATGTCGGCTTGCAGTTCCTTTAATTTATCTTCCGAGCTTGCTTTTAATTCAATAAACACAGCCGTATGCAGCAGCGGTTCTTTGTTTCGGCGAAGTTCTGACAGCAGTTCTACCACATCGTTGATATTATCCTGAGCCTTGATGCTCTCGTTTACATCGTTTGTGGTGGTCATCATATGATTTTTCCGCATTGCCTGCTGAACGATTTTTCGTTGTTCCATACTTGTCACAAGGCGGTTGTAAATGCGAAGCGTTACTCCGTTCCTGTCTGCAAGGTGAGCGAGGATAGCCGTTTCTTCTGTTGAAGTCGGATATTCCGTTACCGCCCAGCAGGACTTGTAGAAGTTTCCGCAGATATAGTGGTCGGTGTAGAACCTGATTATTCCCGGAACAATGCGGTCAAAAAAGTCCTTTGTGCTGATAATTTCAAGTTGTTCGTCCGTCAGTTTTTTCTTTTTTCGTAAATTAATTCTCATGCAATTCCTCCAAATTAAATTCCGTTTCTCCCTCAATATCAGGGATTCCCTCGCCCGATATGCTCGTTCCGAAGTAAAGCGCAAGCATACGCTTTATCTCAGGTTTGGACATTCGACGAGCCGTAAAGCCATGTTCTGAGATTGCTTTGTCAACACGATTAAGCGTGCTGAATATCTGCTCGTCCTTTTCACGCCTGAACCGTACCGCAAACATAAACTGTCTTGCCGAGGACATCTCCACCTGGATCTCGTCAAGAAAATCATAGTCCGCCTGCAAAAGTTTTCGCACATCTTCGTTCTGCTCGGTCTGCAAACGCTTTTTGACGTACACCTTGTTGGTATCGAAACACTCACAGGAATCCAGAGCAAGAATTTCAAGGTCGGGTATGGTGCTTAACAGCATCATCAGATGATGTATCTTCACGTCAATATTAGCCGCTGAAAGCACTGAAATATTGGTGGGTTCTACGCTGAAAAATGCTATTTCGGCCTTGTCGGTTTTCACTCCGAAACGTGAAAAACGTTCAAAGCCGATAAGACCCTGAACGCTGTTTTTGTTCTTTGTCATTTAATTTTCCCTCCAAAAATACAATTGCTGCGATGTCAGAAAGAACTTCGCAGCATTAAAAATATAGTCCATAATCGCCGTTTCGTCAACTCGAAGCGAGAGAAACGCAAAGCAGGCGGTCGCCGCAAAAGGCAGGACGTTCCACAGATTCACAAGCACAATTACCGACAGAATTATTCCGCCGCAGATTATGATAAAATCACGAACATTCCAGAACCATAGCTTTACGTTAGCTCTCAGGTTTTCGGGGTAGATGTAGGTTTTCAAGTTATCACACTCCATTTCTTCACATAAAAAAACAGCCAAGCTTTTGCTTGACTGCACAAAAATATTTAATTATATTACATAGACAAACTGGGATTTTATTCATTCAGCAAGTCTTGTAATTCATCCAAAAAACGGCAAACATGAAAGCCGTCACAAACGGCATGATGCACTTGAATCGATAAGGGAATATAGTATTTTCCGCCATCCTCATAATACTTCCCAAACGTAAATATCGGCAGTAGATAGTCATATCCTTTTTTTAGATTTAAGTTAAAGCCTTCAAAGCTTGTCCACGGTATCATCGAAACAGGGAAAGTGTTTACCGGAGGATTAGGCTTTGCGAACATTCCCTTTCGTTCACCATAAGCGTCTATATCCTTTTGATAGTTCTGAAGAAACTCAGTATAGTCTGCTGTAAACTCAGTCCAAATACTCGAAAAGGTTTCAGTTTCCTTATGAAAGATTGTGTAGCAAGGCAGCATTTCTGAAAAAACACCTACCTGTCCGTTTTTATCTAATGCCGTCCTGAACTCTTCGTGTCGATTGAGGATTGTTGTAACCCCATATAAGAGAGTCGGATATAATTTTTTTCCATCCTTTTTCAACTTAGAAATATCGAGTTTTACCGTCATACTATATGTGCAGGGCGTATTGTCAAAATAGTGGTCGAAATACTCTTTTCGTGTCCAATTATTTATATCAATCTTTGTGAATTGCATCATTTATCCTCCGCAAATTCCGATTTGTCGCTCAATTTTAAAAAGTAAACTAATAAAAGTATATCACAAACTTCGCTGTCTGTCAAACCAATATTTATTTACGTTTTCCCCTTAATCATACCGACAGCCCTCGCCCCCATAGAAACAGTATGGCTGACAGACATCATATTGACTCTTACGGAAGTGTCCAACCCATACATCTGCGCAATCCTCGGAACTTCCGTTGCCGACAAGCAAATACCAACCGCAAGCAGAGCGTGTTGAGTGTAGGTCAGCAGTCCGAGATAGAGGATAGTTGTCTGCAAAAACGCCGTCAGACAGGTGGCAATAACTTGTTTGCACCAGCTGTAAAAACCGTCCGTGTAACCTCTCGGAATGCCAAAAAGATACAGACTTCCCACAGCAATCTGACACAGCATGATGCCGCCACGCTTGATGTTTGAAAACACAACTTTCACTGTACAATAGCCGAAAAGTATGATAAAAAACAGGCTGAACAGACTTACGTCCATCGCCAGTGCCATAATCACGGTCAGCCCCGAATCAGCTACTGTCGTTGTTGTTCCCGATATGAAATTTCCAAGCAAATCGCTTGAAAATGTACCCTGCAAATTAACGCAAAACGAGTAAAGTCTTTGCGGAACAACAGTAACCAAACTTGCCGCCATAAAGCCTTTCAGCACATTCAGACAAGTGTTTTTGATGTTCGCCTGACCAGATTCATAGGCTATCGCCGTGTCAAATACCGCTACGATAAGTCCGCAGACAAACAGCATCCATGCGAGACTGTGGAACAATGCTATGAACGACTGCACCCACGACAGAGCGAAAATACTGCTTGTGCTTGCATTGATAAATTCAAAAAGATCGGCTACTGCGCCGTAAATGAGGTTGAAAAGCCACTCAAACATAATATTCCATATCTCGTCGGTAATTGCGTCTACCGCAGAACCTACCGTGTTATCCCAAAGGCTTGATATTCCGTCGCCTATCCAGTCAATGGCGTCGCCGATCCAATCAAACATCCGCACCACCTCCTGCCTTTGTTATCTCGCCCTTTACTCTGTACAGCGAGCTGCGGCGTCCTCCTTGGATATGATAGCGAGGTATCCGTTCTAACAATCCACGGTTTTCAAGTTCCGTAAATGCACGATACACCGTGCTTTTGTGTATACTCAAATCTTCTGCTATCCTGCGCACAGAGGGAAAACATTCTCCGTTTTTATCCGCACGGTTTGCAAGATAACAGTACACAGCCACAGCCTTGTGGCTCAGACCTAAATCGTAAATTCTTCTCGGTAATATCAATTTGCATCAGCCTCCTCACGTTTTAATTTTCGCTTTTCTCATCGGAAATTCATCAAATTCTTCATCATCGACAGACACTTCAATTTCCGCAGCAACAGCTTTTTTCTGCGGATATTTAACCTCCACATCTCTGATTAATTCATCACGATTTTTGTAACAAACCTGCCTTGCTGTTTTATCAGGGAGACAGTATTCTTCCTCAAATTTAATCCCCCATTTAAAGAACAATTTCAGCTTTGAAATCATCGGGTGTGTTCCTGTTTTCATTACGATAAATTGACCTTTTGGCATAGATTTGAGTTCGTCCACAGTCATAAGCGGTCTGCCTATCATCTGAAGTGACTGTGATTTTTCCTTTCCGCACGACACAGAACCTGACAATACAGTTTGCTCTCCCAACGCTTTTGACAGTACTTCCGCTGATTGAGAATTTGGCGCAAAACCTCCGAACACGGTAAGCTGAGTGTTGTCGGTGATTATCTCCATGCCCTGTTTTCCGTAGTTCTGTTCAAGCTGTGCAAAGGACTGAATTATCGCAACGATTGATATTTTTCTTGAACGTCCTGCCGAGAACATTGCTTCAGCACCCTCTATCTTAGGAAAAGTTCCGAACTCGTCGCAGTAAAACATAACTCTGTTTTTAAGCTTTCCGCCGTTTTCATCTGCAATGACTAATATCTCACGGTATAGCTGTTGGATAAGCAGACTGACCATAAAGTACTTGCTTGTATCTTCTTCGGGCAGAACAATAAAGATAGCAGACTTTTCATTGCAGAACTTCTCGGCGTCTATCGCCGTTCCAAAGCACAGCATTTGTTCAAGTTCAGAATCAAGAAAACTGTTTAATCGTGATAATGCCGTACTCATTACAGACAGCATTGACTGATCGGAAGCGTTGAGCGCCGCTCCTGCAAGCCATTTGGCTTTGTGTTCGCTTGGGAGCTTGTCCATAAGCTTTGTAAAATACATCTTAGGCTTTGCTTTCGGCGCAGGCTGATACTTTGCAAGCAAGTCTTGGATCAGCTTAAAAACTGAGACAATAAGCCTTTCGTTTTTGTCGCCAAACTCCGCTAAAAGCAGGATAACCGAGGCAAGAAGTCCTTCCGCTGCGTCATAGAAAAATGCGTTCTGACCGTAGCTTGAGCTGTCACCTCCGCCGATATTGATAATTGTCTTTGCTGTTATCTTTGCATACTTTTCCGCTTTTGCTTTCGCAGATAAATTGCTTTTATCCGCCAGATATTCGTCCATATACTTGTTGACAAGATGCAGAATGTTGTTCTCATCACTTCGTGTCGGATTTCTCAGATCAAGCACAGAAACATTGTAGCCATAGTGCTTGCTTGCGATAGTGCCATAATTTCGTGCTATGTCGCCCTTTGTATCTGTGCTGACAAAGGACATTCCGCTTGCACAGGCAAGCTCTATATTTGGATACAAGAAGTAGGCTGTTTTTTCCACGCCTGCGGCGCCTACCATAAGAGTATGAACATCGCCCGTGTCTACAAGCGCAACAGTCTTTTTGCCCGAACCTCTGCACCCAACCACCGTTCCTTGAACAGTCGGAAGAGCCACGCCTTTACGCCATTTCTCAGGCTCAAATGGCAAAGGGATAAAAGTCTGCTTTATCTCCGATTTAGTCGCCCACCTCGCAGTTCCATGCTGACCGTCACCGATCTTTTTAGCCTTTATTCCGTTAAGTGACTTATTGTCAAGTAAATTTACCAATACTGCAAAAACAACAAAAATCACAACCAAAATTCCAATTAAAATCATTTGTTTTTCACTCAAAATTTCACTTCCAATCACCATAAAATACTCTTTCTTCTGTATTTAAATAACATAGTTAGTTTGTTATCTTCAAGGTATTGCGCTGTGAGGCGGAGGGTATCGCATTACCCGAACTCCATACACGGTTCGGGTTCAGAAATGATATCTATATCCTCGCACTGCTCCTGAATCGGTACACTTAAAGCTTTCTCAACCGACAATCTGACAGCACTATCCGCAAGCCGATACAGCAATTTGGCAGTCTGTACTGACTGTTCACGGGTACGGGCTGTCTGTTTAAGATCACGCAAAACCTCATGCACACAATCCTGCAAATTCCTTTGTTTTTGCGCCTTTTTGCCCTTGTCGGTGTAAGGCTTGTAACTACTCCCAAGCTTGCCTTGAAGCCTTTCAAACGCTTGATATTCGCTGTTTATTTGTTCGGTTTTGGGCATAAAAAATGCAGAGCCTGCCAAAGCATACTCAGCCAGATATTTGTATTGTCTGTTTTTTAACGTTGCATAGATCTGCGAGGTCAGCTTATCGGGACGGCATTTCAGATACCCAAGTTCACTCACTTCTTTCAGATATTCTTCCTTTCGCTTATGAGGAACAGCAGGCAAAAATTCCGCTCCGTTTTTTGCCTTTAAAATTTCGTTCCAATCTTTGAATTTAGGTGCAAGCCATTTAACGTTTGGATATCCGTTTTCTGTGAGTATATCCCGAAGTCTGTCAACAGCCTCGATTCCGCCCTCATCATTATCCACGCAAAGCACAATTTCATTGATGTTTGAGTGATTCTTTAACGCTGTTAAAACGGCATTTTCATAAACACCGTTCATGGCAATGTAGCTGTTTTTCTGCCAATCTTTCGGGTACAGTGTAAGAAAACTCATCATATCAATGGGAGCTTCAAAGACATAAAGTCGTTCATTTTCTCCGAAATGTGCAAAGCTGTAACGAGTGTCTGAACCCTCGCAGGTAATGCGAAAAGTTTTCCCGAAAGAATTGGTTGAACGCTTGCTTGCCTGTCTTGGAACTCCGTTTTCATCAAGCCCTACAAACACTGCATTGTGGTGCTGTTTGTCCTCATAAAGCGTATGCTGCTTTGCAAAATAGCTGATAATTTCGGGTTTAATGAACCGCTGCTTTATGAGGTAGGCAAACACTCTGTGCATATTTTCATTGGATTTGGGAAGCTTGAATTCTTTCGTTTTTTCTTCATGCACAACAGCTTTTGGAGGAGCGTGAGAGAGGAAAGTTATCGTCTGTCCTAACAATTCCTGCACCGCCGTCTGAAAATCCATATCATAGAATTCCTGCATAAATTTTATTGCTCCGCCGCCAACCTGATTTTTGTGGTCAAACCACCTTGAACCCGACATTGTGATGCTATCATGCTTGCCCGAACCGTCGTAGTAAATGAGTTTATGCTCTCTGCCGACACGTTCCAGTTTTTCGCCCCGCATACGCAAAAACTCCGCTAAATCTACGGAGTTTGCCATTACTTTTTGTTCGTCTGTAAATGGGATATATGGCATAACTACACCAGCCTTTAATACTTGACATTTTCCGCAAGCTTACCCATAAGCTGCGAAAAGCTCTGCCTTTCCATCATATCCGTACCAAGATATGCTCCTGATACTACTGTCAGCTTGTTCTCAGAAAGCACAGCATAGGTTTCCGTGTACCCAAACTGCGTCGCCATACCATCGGTTTTCTGAACGGAACTGTAACGCTGATATTTACCATTTGAATATACATTTGTTGTCATACGATAATTTGACACAAAATCGTCCTCAGTGACACCGCTCATCTGTGCGGAGGTTTGTCCAAAATAGTAATCCCCGAAGTTTTCAAGGATATATTCCATGTCGTAATCAAGCTGTGACTGAGACAGATCTATACACATCACATTCAACATACCGCCGCCGTTTTTACCTTTTAAAGTGACCTTATTCACTCCATTGAAATTATCGGTTTCGTTCTCAAAGGCACAGTCTTTCATCGACTCAGTAACCAATTCGCTTGTATCTGCAAAGCTGATATTTGAATCGAAAAACTCAGCGATAAAGGTATCGGACTTTACCTGTTCATTGTTGACGGTACTTTCGACCTCCGAAGAGACAGCCGAATCCAATACGGACTCGGCTGTTATCGGCGTTGTTGCGGTAGTTTCTGCTGCATTCTGTATTGGCGGACTGATCGTTCCGCAGGCGGTCATTGTCATTGCGATTGCCGCTGAAACCATAGCTGAATATATTTTTTTCATACACAAATTCTCCTTTTTAAACGATCGACCAGATATACAACGGAGCAGTCAAAGCAAAGATAAGACAGCCGAAAATGATAGCAATCGGCGTCCACTCCAACTGCCCGTGTTTGCGGTAATCCAAGTATGCCAGCGTTATCTTAACAAACAGCAAAACCGCCAATATCACGTCGATTACGGGGAACACGACGTTGTTTACAACCGAAACCACCTGCGATCTTGCAGTGGTCCAAGTGCTTTGCACAGCTCCCGCAACATCGCCTGAAGCATAAGCAGTTAGCGACATCATAGCTGCAAAGCACACCGAACTTGCTGCTGCGATCAGTTTCTTTTTAGATCTCATTTCACATCATCCTTTCTCTGTTCCTTATCGTTCCTCTTGCATATGACCATACCGAAAGCCATAATAACCGCTGCGGCTACTAGATAAAGCTCAGCACTATTGTCTGCGGATACACCTGTATTAGGAGTATCTATTGTGACTGTAGGAGGAATTTCAAGATCAGGCGTATGCTCATCGTACATAACGACCTCCGTTACACTTCCGTCAGTATTCACAGTAAACTTTATCTCGCTTGCAATCTCATAACCGTCGGGAGCGATCGTTTCACGGAGCGTGTACTCCTTGCCTGCAATCAGCTTGCCCTCGATAAAGTGAGCCTCGTCTGTTGATACCCATTCCGTGGCAACATTTCCGTCCTCGTCAATAATCTGAAGCGTTGCGCCGGGGAGCTCCTCACCTGTAGTAATATCCTGCTTGGAAATTCTGACTTTTGTAGATTTATTCACAGCTTTAATTTCTATGACTTCGCCGTCCTCAGAAATAGTCACGGGGTAGCTTTCATCGCTTAAAATGTAGCCTGTGGGAGCTTCGATTTCCCTGACGATATACTCACCATATGGGATCTTGTCAAATTCAAAGTGTCCGTTTTCATCGGAAACAGCGGTCATATATGCGTTGTCGGCAGTAAACTCAGCGGTATCAACAGCAAACAGTCCGAACAGAGCATTTTCAAGAGGTTCGTTGCTCTCATTTACCTTGATTCCCTCGATTTTACCACGTTTCAGTTCATTTACGAACTGCCCGCAGTCGATTGAAACAGTAGTTACTTCCTGTCCCATATACTCGAAGTTTACAAGGTACTTTTTACCGTTCAAAACATAATGCTCATCGGTTGCAATTTCCTGAACATAATACTTGCCGAACGGAATTTTTTCTGCAATTACAGCCGTCATATCCTCGTTCAGCGAAACCTCCGCAATCAGACCGTCGGCAGGAATTACCGAGCCGTCAGCGGCAGTAATATCCTCTGCGGCAAACAATCCGAAACGAACATTTTTGTAACTTTCTTCCGCTGAAATTCCGAACTTTTCATCATTTTCCATAACCTTAGAAAGAGAAATTTCAATGCCCTGATAGTCATTTTCAAAAGCTGTGCCAACGGTATCACGAACTGCGATTTCCTGCCCTGCGTAGGTAAGCTCAACAAACTGAGATTCTGCGTTCAGAACATAGCCGTCAGGAGCAGTAATTTCCTTGACTTCATACTTGCCAAGATACAGTAAATCAGTTTCTGCATACCCGTTTTCGTCTGTTACAAGCTCTGCCACAACATCGCCTGCGTTGGCTCTGATCGTGCCGTCGGCAGTTATGATATCCTCGCTTGCAATTACCTGAAATACTGCGCCACTGAGATTTTCTTTTGCAAAAACGGGAGTATAGGCGGTCTGCCCACTTTCGTGAACCTCGCCGTTTTCATCGATATATATTGCGCTGCCAAGAGCAGTTACGCTTGCAAAAACATTGCCTGTTTTCTGAACAGAAATTTTGCCCTTCTGTGCGGTATTTGTTTTCTCCACAACTACGGTCTCTACTGAGCCGTCAATTGTAAATGGAACAGGATTTTTATCAAGGACATAACCCTCCGCCGACTGCACTTCGTGAAGCTCGTAATCGCCGTAAACAAGCTCGTTCGGGAGCATAAGAGAACCGCTTTCATCGGTGTAAAATGTGTTGAGAATCATTTCTGAGGGATAGTTGATTTCCTGCGAAACATATTCGGAATTTGCACAGTCCCAAACCTTGAAGCCGATGCCCGAAACGGGAATTATATTGCCTGTTTCAGCGTCCTTTTTCACGATTTTAACAAAGGATTTTTTTACTGCGTCATTGAGCAAATAGAAATATTCTTTTTCGTTTTCGCTGATATTGACTTCAAAGTCCTCCATCTGTTCGGTATTTTCCAAACCCTTAATTTGATGAACGACATAGATTCCGTAAGGGAGCATTTTAGTCTGTGCATAGCCGTTTTCATCGCATACGAGGTAGTCTTTTTCGCTGTCTTTTGCAGCTTCATAAGAGCTTGATGACTTGAGATAAACCTCAAATTCTGCACCGACTTCGGGAGTTTCAATCTGCGTTGTTCCGTCATCGGAATGCTTGATTATGCTGATTTTTCCCTTGAGAACGTCCTCGGTCACTGTCATGGAAATGGGGTTATGCTCAATGGAATAATTCTCAGCTTCTGCACCAACCGGGTACACAGTTTCATCAAGCAGATATCCCTCTGAGGGAGAAATCTCCTGAACCGTGTAATTCCCGCAGACATATTCCTTGGACTTGAAATATCCGTTTTCATCGGTTGTGTATTCGTCTTTCAAAACACTGTCTTTAAACACGCCGTAAACCGCTCCCGCAAGGCTTGCATTCCCCTGTGCAGAGCCATTTTCAGAATCCTTTTTTGTAACTTCCAAAGTGAATTTTTTAAGCACATTTTCAAACGTTACAGAGGTAGTTTCATCAGCCGTTAAAGTCACTGTCTGCTCGGCAGGAATAACATATTTCACTGGTACGTTTTTTTCAGAAATCGTGTAAACAATTTTCTGATTGTTACTGTCGTATACGGGGATATCGGAAAGAATTGCAACACCGTCAGAACCTGTTTTTATGCTGTAAGTCTTGCCGTTACCTGTTACAGTAAATTCTCTGCCGCCGTTCTGATTATCCTCAGACTGCTTGTTGATCTTAATAGAACCTGTTTTGAGTTCGTTGTTGAACTTTACATTGACAGTCAGATCAACGTCGCCGTCGGTAAGCTTGACATTCTTCGCCTTGGGAGTTTCATATCTCGTATCTACGTTGATTTCGGATATGGTATATGAAATTGCTTTTTTACTTGTAAGATCGTATACGTTAAGACCTTTAAACTCCGCAATTCCGCTTGAATTTGTCTTTGCCGTCTTGGAGTGAGATTTTCCGTTCTGAGTCCATGTTACTCTAAATTCACGCTGACCGATTATACCATCCTCGGCAGTTTTATTGATTATGATGTTTCCTTTAAGATAATCCTCGGTAACATTTACGTTTTCATTTGCATTAAGTGCAAATACTTCAGTTGATAGGCTGTAGCCTGTAGGTGCTTTGATTTCTTTAACATAATACTGCTTATTCGGAAGTTCAATCGAGCCGCTTCCGTTTTTATCGATTTTGATTTCTCCTGCTTTGTTTTTGCAAGCTTTATCAGTGTATACGCCGTAAATAGCCTGTGAACCGTCAATAGGACTGATACCATTGATCTTTACGGTATTATCAGCTTTATAGACTTTTGTAATAGTAAATTTCACATCTTTGGATGTGATCCTGAACGCCGACATATTCATGACAGTCGCAGTTTTACCGTCGGTCTTGTTATTGATAACAACTCCCTCAGAGCCGTTAGCCTCGATTCTCCAATGCCTGCCGCCTGCACCTTTTCCGTCACCGACTGTTTTGGAATTGATAAGACTTTCTGAAACGCCGATAGACTTAAGATAGCTTACTACCTCGTTTCTTGAATTGAATTCACCCATGTAAATCCACGCATGATCTTCGCCATATGGATTCTGAGCCACCACTACCGAACCGGGAGTAATCGTCGAACCGTCGGAACACTCCCAGTATGGACGGTCTGTGGTCTTGATGTTTTTCTTTTCAACATCGATCTTAGAAGTTTTACCGCCGTAGCTGATAGTGCAGTTGTCGTTTACCGACAGCCAGTGATCGGTATCAACGGGAACAGGATTATTCCATGAAAAACCCGATGTTTTGTATCCAAGCTGTGTCAGCGTATAATACACAAGTCCCGAACAGTCGATACCGAGATTGTTTATCGTCCGTACCGACAGCGGAGTATACTGACCCTGATTGTATGCGTACCAGTATCCCTTATTCCCAAATGTATACGGAGAACCGAGAAGCGTCGCCGCCTTTGCGATCACCGTATCGGAAGACGGAAACGCAGAGTTTTCGGTCGAAGTACTTGCGGCATTTGCTGTTATCGCTCCGCTCACAGATGAACCGAGCATAGAAAAAGCGCAGAGTCCTGCCATTAACCCTGCGCTGAGTTTTCTCAATATTTTTGATTTTGTTTTAAACATATATTGCATTTCTCCTTTTCATTTTTGCAAAGAAAAAGAGCCGAAATTTCTTCGGCTCTCTGTTTATTAGTATTTCGTTTTATTCGTGTAATTCTTCATAGCTATAATCGCTTATCATTCTTCCATCCGCAATATGGTTTTCATCAATATCAACAACCTCTGTAAAACCATAGTTGTAGTCAAGAAAAGCGCCTGCCTGAGTATCAAGAACATACCATATTCCGTCAACTTTCACTATATTGGCAACGTGTCCGTATATTCCTGAGTCAGTCCAGCAAGCATAGCAATCAAGCCCTATACCTTGACAGATTAGGTATGTCTTGTATGAATAATTCACGCAAGTACCCGAACCGTTTTCAGTCATCCAGTTGTATACCGCTTCTGCCTTGCTGTAGTCAGAACCATCATGCAATAAGTTTCTGCCAATACCCATATACCTTTCTTCCTCAGTAGGCTCCGGTGCAGGCGGTTCAGTCTGCGGCTTTGGTGTAGTCGTAGTCGGCGGATTTGTCACCGCAGGCTTTGCCGTTGTAACCGGAGGAGAAGGGTTGTTATTCTGAGGCTTATTGTCAGACGATTGGTTATTCTGTTGCGCACCGTTATTGCTCTGATTGTTATCGGGCTGCTGATTATTCTGTTCAGGCTGATAATTTACCTGACCGTTGTTATTCTGAACAGCATTGTTTTGTCTCTGATTCGAATTGCCGTTCGCATTTAATGAACTGAATTTTTGGGTCGTAGTTACTGTGGTACCCGTCGGCTTTGAGGAAGAGGATACCGTTTGCGAATTCTTTCTCGTAGTAGTCGTGGCTTCGCTTGTATTCTTTTCTTCTTTTGCCGATGAAGTTTCCGCAGTATCTTCGCCAGCCGTGCTTTCGGAAGCAATTGCTGTAGTAGTTCCCACTTTGGATTCTGTATCGTCTATCTGTCCGCAAGCCGTGAGCAGCAGACTGCATACAGCTAAGATCGTTATTGCTTTTTTCATGGTATCACCCCGATAAATTTGTTTCTTTAACGATAGCATATAACCGCCGCAAAATCCAGTGATTTTTGGTTTTTCTACCTATTCAATAAATTAAAAAGCCAATCTTTGTACTACATTGCTATCTCAGGCTCAGGTTTATCCGCTGGTCCGTCCGCCATTTCCTCATCGGGAGTATTTTCTACCTCAATTTCCGTAGCCTGCATTTGCTCCAATACGATAATGGGAGTTTCAAACATTTCGGAATATTTCTTGATCTGATCATCGGTAAGTGAACAGCTGTCCCATTCGCCGTATTCGTTCATATAATTTCCTGAAACAAAGAAAGTTCCATGTACAAGAACATTTCCCACAATACGATTAGGCTGTGAACCATTAAGCAGGAATTCATCGTTGCACCAAGCAATCGCAGTTTCTTTCGGCTCAAAATATATAGGTTCGATACACCCTCCGACTATTGCCTGCATATCGTGAATATCATCGCCGATTTCCTTTTCATACGGCGCTTTTTCAGGCTCAATAACAAGTATTTTCATTTACAAAACCTCCTCATCTTCATTGCAATAATCCCACAGTGGACACTCGTTACAGTCATCATACATTGAACATGTTCGCTCTATTTCTTCCTCCGAGATACCGCAGTCACGGCGTTCTGTTTCAGGAGCATTGCGCCATATCGTAAGCGTCACTCCGCTATCATCGCACTCCGTTTCCACGCTTACGGGATTTTCGTTTTCATCAAAAAGCCCCGAAAATACGGTAGTTCCGTTGGTTGTGAGTACCTGTGCAAAAATAATCTTTCTCATAAAATTATACCTCCAAATTGTCTGTTTCATCGTCAAACAGCGAAAGCTGGCGAACCGCCTGTAATCTCTCGCTTGTATCGTAATTGGATATGAGCAGCTCCGCATACTGACAGCCGCCGTCGTATCTCTGCGCCAGATTATTCAGTCTGCTGATCTCCTCAATGTGAATATTAGGCTTATCCCATATCTCACGGATTTCTGGACAGTCATTGTAGGAAACAAGAAACTTGCCCTTGATATCCATTAGCGAATCCCTGAGCCTAATATGATCCTTGGTTTTAAAACCAACGTCTTTGTAGTAGTTTTCGGTTGCAAAGTACGGTGGATCGCAATAAAAAAAGCTGACAGGGCGGTCGTACTGCCGTATCAGTTTTTCAAAGTCTTTATTCTCAACTACTACCTTCTGCAATCTCCTTGCTGCCAAGTCTATCATCGGGAAATCCGACCATATTGAATGCGGCTGACTGCCGAAGCTGTCAAGTCCACTTGCGTAGCTGTAACGGATAAGCTGATAAAACTTCGCCGCCCTGTCAACATCACGAAATCTGCTGAACAGACCTCGCTTATGAAGACTAGCAATCCAGTCGAAATCTTCACGAGAATCGAGGACATAACGAAGCTTGTACTTCAGCTTATTCGGGTTATCCCTGACACAGCGATAAAGATTTGCAAGATTTCCGTTAAAATCGTTGTATACCTCAAAATCCATACCGGGCGGTTTATGGAATAAAACCCAGCCTGCACCTCCGAAAACCTCGATATATCGTTCATAGTAAGGAGGAAAGCGAGCAAGCACGTCGTCCCTGAGAGCTTTTTTCCCTCCCACCCATGACATAAAACTATTCATGTTTTCCCTTTCTGCCGTATGCCAATGACAGAAAGAAAGTCGCTTTGCTAATTACAGAAGTTTTCTGTCATTGGCAAAACGACTTAATTAAATATTAGATTTTACGCTTAAATATTTGATTTTACGCTGTTTTCAACCCTTGATGATCGGATCGACGTAGCTGAAAATTATTCTTTTCTGGTCAAGATAGCCGTTGGCTTTATTGACCTCGTTGCACAATTCCTTGTACTGCCTTTCCGAAAGTACGGGCTTTGTGGCTCTCAGCATTGCAGGAATACTGCCGAGACAAAACTTGAAGTCCACTTTAGCTTTAATTCTGTTTGTGTGCATCACTTACCTCCTTGTCCAGACGTGCGATCTCTTTTTCAGCTGCCTTAAAAGCCGCAGCAAGGCTGCCGACCGTCAGTCCGATAATCCCTCCGATTATCATTCCTGTGAATAAATACACCATTACATCATCTCCATTCCTAAATCTTCGGTTTCTTCCATAGGACTGCAATCTTCATTCTGTTTTTGTTCTTTTTCCGAAACAAAACCGCCAAGTCTGTTCGGAACATAATCGGAAAGCCATGTACCTCCGAACTGCTCGTGTGTATGCAATCTCCACATTGCAAGCTTACCGATATCAAGCTGAACGTCATCAAACGGAAACAGCAAACAGGTAAGATCCTCATTATGAAAGCTATACGCCTTTTCAAATCGACTTTCATTCTGCAATATTCCGATTTCGGTCAGCATATCGTTTATGCCGTCAACCCATTCTTTAAGGTCACCGCCGCAGCCTTGCAGGATAAGAGCCTCGCTGTTATTCATTTTTCTCAGATCGTGTAAAGAAACACTTATTATCTCCATTATTGCAAAACCTCCTTCCCATAATATTTCTTCAGCAAATTTATGACGAACTGCTGCCCCCTGCCCGTAACAAACGTCTGCTGATAAGTCTTTGTCATAGTCGCAGTTTCAAACACCGACTCCTTTACGGAAAAATATCCGCGGTCGATAAAAGCCTGATACGGCAGATTGTTTGCCATAAGCACACCTTTTCCTTTCAGCCAGCCGTAAAGCTTGTTTCTGCCGACGGGGATATTTTCCGCTCTCGCAAGCTTTGCCATTGCGTTCATGTCGATAAGATTATCGGTATTTGACACCTGATTCGCAAACTCCACCAGCGGCTGATCGTGGCGGATACGTTCATTCAGCTTGTTGATAATGGTCATTTGAAGTCGGAACAGGTCATGGTATGGCTCGTCGAGAAAGGGGAGATAGTTTTTGATGAACATATCCTCGTTGGAAACGTAGCCGCCGGTGCGTCTGATGGTGGGGAGGACTTCGGCGGTCACCCAACGCCTGAACTCTTTGGCTCTCGGCATTTTGCTTGAGAGAACTAAGCTGTAAAAGCCGCTTTCATTGATAATAGTGGTCTTGCTCTTGTAATTTGAACCACTGTCGGAAATCACGACGGTGGTTTTATCCTCGGTATCCACATGACGTGAAAGAGCGTCCCTTGTGTTGGAATACCCTAAAATTTCCGCAACATCTTTTCCTACAAGCCACGGTTCGCCGTCCTTAATGACTGTTCTCACTTTTCCGAATTCGTCATTTTCAAATATTTTTATCATATTCTTCATTTGCGTTTTCCTCCTCGTCAAATTTCAGTAAATTTCTTGCAATAGCTTCAACCACATTTACCGTAATTGAATTTCCTGCCTGCTTGTAAAGCTGTGCGTCGGACATACCTGCTTCAGCGACTTTTTCAAACTGCTCTTTTGTAAATCCCTGCAATTTCCAGCACTCCACAGGCATAAGCCTGCGGATTCTGCCTTTGTGTACTATTCCGTGTCTGTCCGTAACCGTGAGCGTAAACATCGGTTCATTAGGTTCTTTTATTCTGCGACCGTTCTGTCGGGTAGTTTCCTTAAATGGGTTGATTATCGCCCTAGGAGCTTCTTCAAGCACTCCCGAACGTTCGCCTTTGTGAGTTTCGTTTGTTACTCCCAAATCCATTCTTGTATGCAGACATCGGGCATTTTCTGTAATCTGCGGATTTTCGTTCAAATCACAAAAAACAGCGGAATGTTCTCCTCTATGATGAGATACTCCGCTGTTCTGACGTGCGGTAACACATCTTGCAATGTCTGTCATCTGAGGATCGGGATTGCAGTCTATGAAATAAAGTCCCGTTTTACCGCCCATGCCGCCCGAACCGCTGCATTGCGTAACAGCCGTGCCGTCTGTGGAATAAACTCTCGAACCCTGACTGCCGCCTATCAGCTGTTCAGGTTTTCTTTTTTCGCAATTTTCCTCATCATTTCCTCCGAAAGCCAGTATTTCTGAGGGACATTTGTCTCCAAGATATCCGATAAGGAACAGCCTTCTTCTTGACTGCGGTATTCCGAATCCGGCAGAGTTAAGCACGCGCCAGCACATACTATACCCCAGTTCAGAAATCTTTTCAAGGATGATTCTGAAACATTCCCCCTGTGATATACCAAGCAGGTTGGGTACGTTTTCAGCGATAAAGTAACGGGGGCGCTTGGCTTCAAGGATTTGGATATAGTTAAAAAACAGGTTTCCTCTATCGTCCTCAAAAGCGAGTCTGCGCCCCGCGACACTGAACGATTGGCAGCACGGGCCTCCAACGAGCAGATCAAAATCCGGCATATTTCCGTAATCGATTTTTGTGATGTCCTCATAAAAAATTTCCCCCTTTGTGTCATACAGCGTTCTGTAGGCTTTCTGTGCGAATCTGTCAATTTCACACCATCCGACGCACTCAAACCCGCCTACTTTTTCAAAAGCCGAACGGAACGCTCCTATTCCTGCAAACGCTTCGAAATATTTTATCATTTATCACCGTTCCTTTCCTTTTTGTAATAAAAAAACGGCTAAGTCTTTTTCAAAACTTAACCGTTACATTGACATATTCATTTCTTCGTTTTCTTCAAGATCTTCCGTTTCTGTAATTTCCTCGCACTCAATATTTTCCTCTGTTTGCTTATCAATCTGACTCTGTTCCTGAGCGATTTTATGGAACTTATCCACATCGGGGATAACCCCAAGCGTTCTTCCGTTATCAAATTTACAGTGCAGAGTACCCGCATCGTCCACAAATTGAACTATGCCTTTAGTACCTGGTGGAATCGGACGGGGATCGTTATCCATACTGTCAAGGCATATCCGAGTTCCTTCGGGATATCTCTGCCTGAGCATTTCTACCTTCTTTTCGTTGTAAATCATATAACACCTCACATCGTCATTCCCATATCGGGTTCTTCGGTCATGTCCTCGGTCTGACTGCTGTTCATTTTTTACTTGATCACCTCCAGTCGTTTTAGATTCCCTTTTTATAGTATATTTGTTATCAAGCCTCCTTTGAAATAAAAAAAGACCGCTTTGTCGTTTATCACATTTCGTGATATTTGACAAAACAGCCTTCTAAACTTTGTGAATGTTTTTTCATAAAAAATCGGCAGGCTTAGAGCAAAATATACTCAAAGTCTGCCGTTATGTTCGATATTTTTTGTTGTGTAGGGTTCGACTCCCTTTTTTTCGTGAAAACTGGTGAAAAGCATCCACGGTTTTACATTAAAATTTTTTGTTTTCTAAATATCAAAAAAGCCCGTAAACACGGGCTTTTTAAGGTGAGTATCCATTTGGTATCACCAATATGGTTGCGGGAGCTGGATTTGAACCAACGACCTTCGGGTTATGAGCCCGACGAGCTACCGAACTGCTCCATCCCGCGATATTCTACTGTTTTTCACTGCTCTCTCCTGAGTGCTTATTTATTATATCACAAATGAATGTGAATGTCAATACCTTTTTTGCAATTTTTTTATTTTGACTGAAAACTCTTGACTATTGTATCCAAATCGGGTATAATATATACGATATCGGGGTGTGGCGCAGATTGGTAGCGCGCTACCTTGGGGTGGTAGAGGTCGCCTGTTCAAATCAGGTCACTCCGACCAAAAGCCCTCGGTGCGGTTGTTAAATTAATTATCTAATTGTATCTTATCGACCGCCTGACGGCGTAAATCATCATAACTATGTAAATAAATGTTTGTGGTGTCAAGCTTTGTGTGTCCGAGCAAGTCAGCAACAGTCTTGACATCCGTTCCGTTAGCGGTCAGCAGACTTGCGAACGTGTGACGAAACTTGTGCGGTGTGAGGTGCGGTAAGCCCTCTGCGTGGGTCCTTTTCCATTCCTCATTCTTGCGTATAAACATAGTGTTGTACTCCTCATGATAACGGCGAGGGGAAAGAAAATTCTTGCTTCTTGGATTGCCAAACACAAAATCACAAGTCTGCGGAACGGAAAGCAACAGTTTGTAAGCACTTTCATTAAGTTCAACATAGCGGAACTTGTGGTTTTTGGTATCGTCAACGAGCCTTGCACAGCCTTTAAGCACAACTACAGTTTGACATACAAAGATACGGCGTGATTTAAGGTCAACGTTCTCCCAACGCAAAGCGAGTATTTCTTCACGGCGTAAACCTGTCAAGCACTCAAAACGGAACATCTTCATTATAGTGCTATCGCCCGAAGTCAGAAAGGCAGCTTGTTCTGCAGTAAATGATAGCTGTTGCACTGTTTCAGGGCGTTTTCTGCAACGTCTAAGCTCAAAAGCGGATAGGTCAATAGACGTGTAACGGCACGCATACGCATAGCGCATGATACGCTTAAGAACACTGCGGAGCTTTTTCACTCTGTCAATGCAATATGTATCATCACATATCTTGATGAGGTTGTTGAGGTCTGAAAGACCGATTTCGGAAAGGTCCTTGCCGTTTATCGGCTTGCAATTCTGCTCTATCACATAATCGGTCTGCTCAGGATAACGGACAACGCCCTCTAAGTAAGAGGGTCGAAAGTCCTTATAATAAAATTCTTTAAATTTCATGGTAATAACTCCTTTAGCGTGGGTGTTATTTGGGTGTAGTCATTCCATGTATTGGCGTACATGGGCTTATAATGGCTACACTCTTTTTGTTGTAATAATGCGTGTGGTAGGCTTGAAAGCCTTTTTAAATGCACTGTAGCGGTGCTGTGCGTTGTATTCTTCAAGAAACAGCCTGAGGAGCGTATCACGCTCAGCAGGACAGCACAGATACACAATCCTTTTATCCTCTCCTTTCTCCTTGCCTATCGTGCCACAGAGCCACAAATAGAACAGGTTGATTTCTTCCTTGCAAATTTCTTTTTGCTTCATGGTGTACCTCCTGAAATGATTATAATATATGTTGTCGGCTTTGTAAAATCAGCCGATTTTTTTGTTTTTATTTTCAACAAATTTTGACGTTAAGCCGTCCATAAGTGTGAACAATCCCATTTGTGAAACCTCATGACGAACGTGTGAACACTGTTCACGGATAGCGTGACTATCACAATGCAGGTCAAAATCAATGTTGTATTTACAATAAAATGTACCGCTATTGTTCTCGGCGGTATATTTGAAACAATACACTATATCATCAATACGCCTTGTAAGCTGTTCGAGCTTGTCTATGCCGTCATTACGTTCAGCGGTTTTCTGATATAGTTCTGTAGGCAGAAACGGCGAAGTTATATATACTTCCGTCCACAACGTCATTTTATTGCTATAACGTGCCGACACTTGCGAGCGGTACTTGTCAAGCAACGTGAGCAAATAACTGTATGAGATACGCCCTCGGAACTCGTCAAGTATTAATATCGGTTCTCCTTGGTAGCCGTCAAAAGGGTGGTCATAGTCGGTCACACGATAAATGTTTACATCTCCATGCTTTTCACATAACTCAATGTATGTGTAAGATTTTCCGCACCCAGTACCGCCAAACAGCCAATGCACTTTAACATCACGTTCGGGCGGTGTGTTGTCCTTACGATACAAATAGAATAGTTCTTCTGTTGCAGTTTTGGACTTGATAGCCTGCGGATATTGCCTATATATATCGTTTGGAGTTTGTCCGCTGTAAATCAAGTCACGGATATCAGACATAGAAATCAAATCATTACGCTTGCCTTGACAGCCTTTTATCTCACCAACCTGCGATTTTGCGATTATCTTTTCGCCCTTTTCCTCGAACTTGCCGACCTTGTTTATATAATCCTCGACTTGCTTTTTGTTTCCTTTGGTTATCTCAATATGTACTTTAGGAAAAAGCTTTTTCAAAGCAGACAGCGGACGGAACGTCTTTTCACTCTCAAACACACAATGTAAGTGTTCAAGACCGAGGGCGGACACACAGAATAAAACCGCTCCTGTTCGCTTATCATCATCACCGACCCACTTATTAAGAACATCATCACATATCTGCTGTTCTGTCAATGAATGATACTCCGTAGGCTCTTGCTTTAATATAACCGCTTTGCCGTTCTCGTCTTTGATTATATCACCCTCTTCATTGTGTTTGTATGTGATATCGTAACGAGGATTGTTTATAACGCAGAACGTTGATTTACAAGTGAACTCAGACAATTAATCACCACCTTTGTGACGAAGTTTGTAACAAAATCGGTCACAAGATTAACGGCGTATTTACGCTATTTTTAATACTTTGTGACGTGTGACGAAGTCGGGGGTAATACTATACCCCGACTTCATGAGAGTATAGCAGAACGCCGAGAGGGAGAGTAAAAGGGGGAATCTTGAACGGCGTTCCCCTCTTGTGAATCATTGAAATCATTGAAATGTTGAAAACCTGAAAGCTGTTGTTTCCAACATTCCAACAATTCCAACAATCCACAATTCACCCCCAGCCGTCCGCTTGATAGATTTCACGGATAGAAAAAACAGAAATAATGTAGTTATCTTTTTGTCTATATTAAGTATACACCCGATTGAGTACAAAGTCAAGTAAACAAAGTGTATTGCTTATATTAATATTTTATGTACTCGATACAGTACATATTGACAGCTTTATGAAAGTGTTGTATAATTAAGTTAATGAAAGTAGGTGAGGAAATGCCAGTATCAGACGCACGAAAACGAGCAAATGCAAAGTGGGACGCTGAAAATTTGGAGAAAGTGCAGTTTGACGCACCAAAGGGCTTTAACCAAATGATAAAAGACCGAGCAAAAGAGTTAGGCTTGTCAAAAGCGGGATATCTCAAAAAGGTTATCACTGATGAGATAAAATCAGCAGAGGACAGCCACATTGTAATAAAAACACATACAGACGAGGGGTGAGAGTATGGAAGAAATATTCACGGCGTTGGACACTATGACGTCAATGGGCGTTGTTATACTTATCGTGAAAATAGTCATTGTGATACTGTTGATATGTGCTATATTTGAAACAGCAGGTAACAGCAAAGCGATAAGACGAGAAGAAGAGAAACAAACGGAATTATTAAGACAGATACAGCAGAACACAGTTAATAGCAATCTGCTGATGATTAACAACAAAGACAACAACAACTCGCAGTGAGCCTCACGGCAACCACTGCGAGTTGTTTCATTTACCAAGCATTTTTCCGCTTACGAATAGATTTCTTTTGCTTTCGGTCAAGTGGCTGTGTATTAGGCTCTATGCCCTCACGATTGGCGATTATTTCTTCATCGGACAAATACTCTTTTTGTAACATATTCGTGACAAGCTGTGATGTATCGTAGAGTTGACGGCGTTTATTTGTCTGTAAGTATGTGCGGTTATACATCTGAGCAGGCGTATAAGCCTTATTTTCTGAATAGAGTTCATATTCCTCAATGTCATATGTGTAACCTGTCTGTATACGGCAGAATGGGTGCTTGAAGTGCGTATGGCAAGCGGTCACGTCTGCGGTGATGTCCCTTATTTGTTTATCTAAGAGGTTAAATCTCTGCACTGTTGCATATATCATCATACGCCGTTTACGGCATTGGCAAAGGTGCTGAAATAACGGTTTAGGAACGGCACATTTACCGCCCGAAAAGTCACGGCTATTGAATATAGTGCCTATCTCGTCTATCAAAACAAGCGTGTTTTTAGGGGCGTTGAGGATATCTTGTGCAGTGTTCAAGGGAAGTATTTCCGTATAGTCGGGAAAGTTTTTGATATTAATATTTGTCAAGATATGAAGCTGAGGATATTTGCGACAGAGTTCATAAGCTTCGGCGACCATGAGAGAAGTTTTTCCTGCACCGAATTTGCCGACAAATAAGTGTATACCCCAACCATTGAATATTTGCGACCAATTAAAATATAAGGCTGTAGCCTTGTCATAAGCTACATACGCCGCCAAGGAAGGCAGGCGTAAAAAGTAATCAAAAAGAATCATTATTCATCACCATCATAAAAATTAAAATAAAGTATAACACCAATAATGAGAAAAGACAAAATAGTAAAAATAGCTATCACCTCCGAGGACTGAAAAATCGTATCATAGCATTGTAAAGCATTTTCCACAGCAGGAACAGCATAATGCAGGCAAAGACAAATTCCAAGCACAACACACCGAACTGTTTCCACGTCTTTATAACGTCAATGGCGGCGAGGTCACAGCCAAGAAGCTTTAGCAACTGATAACAGGCGTTTTGAACATCATATAACACATTTACCACCCCACTTTCTCAGGCTCTTGCTTGTCGCTCTGTGGCGTGTTCTGTGGCTGTTCAGCAACTTGTTTTTTGAGTTCCTGTTCCTCGAATAATGTTTCTATAAGCCGTTTACGAGGAAGCGACAAATCTTTCTCAGACTTAAAGGCGTGCAAGTCCATAAAGAACGCCACCACGCCGAGGACTGCACTGATAGCAAGAATTACTATCAGTGACAGGACGAATAATTTTAAAATAGCTAACATTGTAAACCTCCTAATCTCTGTTTAAAAGAAACTGCAAAAGTGCCAAAGAGCAAGACACTACAAACAAGCCGATAATCATAGCACCTATAGTGAAACTATAATCGCCGAGCCTTATTCGCAAGCACATTAAATGTTGCAAAGAAGTAAGCAGGGATTTCATTACATCAAACCAATTCATTATACAGCCCCCTTATTATGGTATTATCCATTTAGCAACAACAATGACAAGCATGATAACAAAGAAAGATATCAAGATAGTTAAGAACGTTGTGGGCAAGATACTGATACTTGCGGTCAAGAACTTGAAAAAGTCGGACGTGCCGTCAAACACTGATTTTATACTATCCAAACCAAAATCGAATGAGCCGAAATTAGCGTCAAGCTTTTTCTGTTCCTCATACTTCTCGAAATCGTCAGGAGCAAGACCGCTTTCTCCGTTTTTATCCATATCATAATCATACATATAATCAGGAGTCAACTTCTTATCAAGGTAATCAGTAAACGGCTTGTTTGTATCCATTTCAGCACCATTCTTGAAGATTTTCGGCTTATATTCAGGATAATCTTTATAATTAAATGCCGTTGACGTTACACAATAGTAGTCAGGCATTACAACGTCTGTTCCCTCGCCTGTTTCGGGGTCAGCATTTACTGTTACAATCTGCTTTGTATTTAAAGAACCTTGATTGCACAAATAACCTTGATTGTCAAGGTCGAAGTAATCAGGGGTAGGAACTGAAAGAGAGGTTAAGCGACCATATACCACGATATAAAGCTTTGTATCGGCTGTGAACTGTGAACTATCAAGATTTTCAAGATTGATAGTAACATTCTTGACAGAGCCACCCTTGCCAATTATATAGCCAGCATTTATGCCCTCTGCCTTTATCCATTCCGTAGGCTCTTTGTTATCGTCCGTAACATCATCAACAACGCCACTTGTAGTATACATATATTTGCCATAGTCCAACGAGGTATAAACAGCGTTTTTAACGCTTTCTTCATAAGACGACTTTTCAGGGGGGGAAGTAGTAATATAACATACAAATTCATATGTATAATCTTTAAGTTCATCATAGCTGTCACGGAGTTTTAAAAATTCGTCCGTTAGTGTGACACGGACGTTAAGACCATTGCTTTCAATTTCCTGTCCGTCATTGCTTGCACCCGGAGCGACAAGTGTTCCCTTACGGCTCATACCCTCGGAGAGAGTGGGGGAGTAATCGACAGTAAAGGGAGTTGGTGGGGCGTTGGGGTCTAATTCGTTTTCTATGTTATCAAAATCATATACTTTTGTATGGAAATATACTTTAACTGTTGATTGAACATAGTCATTAAGATTAATTAATGCACGGCATTGAGATTTTATAAAGCCATTTGGTTTAGTAACTTCCCAACCACCATAACCAACACTTTGAGTATTATTATCGGATGAATCAAATTGAAATAGTAAACGCTGAGAATCATACTCATAGTTTGAGCCAAACAAAAATCGATTATTTGTAAAGCTATAATATGCAATAGCAGTTGGGTCGAAATAGAGTATATTAGTTTCTGATGTGCCGTCAGATTTTTTACCATAAACAGCTATATAATTATCGGTTTTAGAAATGGTTGACTGAAAATAATTATAAACATCAGTAAAATGCGGAATGTCAGAAGATTTACTAACAATAGACCACTTAACACTTGACAAGTCATTTTTAGTTACTGTATCATCAGCAAACGCAGGAACGGCACAGCAGACCATAAGCACCATAGCGGAAAGGATTGACACTAACCGCCGAAATTTATTTTTCATTTAGTTTTCTCCTTTCAAAATAAAAAATGCGGAGCGGATTGACCGCCCCGCACAAGCGAGTGTTTATGCCTTACCCTTTGTAAGCTTACGAATAACAGCGACAGCCACACCGAGGAGCGAAGCACCAACGAACACCATAACAAGCGGATTGCTTGTCATAATAGTCCAGACCTGTGACACAAGGTCGGTAATTGTAGATACACCCGAAGTAATAGCAGTTGTTTCACCTGTGAGAACTGTAATAGGCATACTCTTTAATCTCCTTTCTTACTTGATTATGTCTATACTTTCGACAACAAGCTTTTCAGCACCACCGAAAGTACGAACGCCGTAGTTTATGTTTACATGGCTATCAATGATAGCCGAAGAGTTTGGAAAAGTTTCCTGCAAGACCTTTGTTGACACTTTAGCGATATGTGTTTCATATCCAGTCACGCTCTCGTCCTTGCTTTCCTTAAGGCAAAAAAGTGTGTAGTTTTCCCACTTTCTGCCTGTTTCCTTAATAACTCCGCTGTTTTTCTTAAAACCTTTGACAATATACATCTTGTCATACCTCCAAAATTAATTAATTATTTGTTGTAGTTCTCTTGACTACAGTTATATTATATAACATTATGAAAACGGCGTAAATACTTGTAATATTTCTTGTCAATGTATAATTTGTTAAAATACCGCACTAACTAACTTAATATTTTGTAATATTTCCATGCACAATAAAACCGCCAATATTTAATCAAGATACGGCGGTTTTTTTCCTAATATTTTCTATCTGTGTTGGGGTGGTAGAGGTCGCCTGTTCAAATCAGGTCACTCCGACCAATATGTAAAAACGGCTTTCCTCTATTGTGGAGAGCCGTTTTTTTAGTTGAATAGTGCTAAAGATTTTCACAAGTAAATATTAATCATCATAACAAGGTACAGAGCAATTCTCACAAGCAGGGGAATCTGTAAGATAAAATATACATTCCTCACAGTGGACATAACAGCAACAGTTATCATAATCGCATAGCTTATTGGCACATTCGCCATGATCGGTATTTTCTTTACACCAAAAATTAAACTCTTTCATTTTAAAAACTCCTTTATTATTCAAATTTGAGATTATAAACAGCTTTGCACATTCAGAAATCATTCTGAGAAAAACGCTCAATGAGTTTATCACGGTTGATAACATACAACTCAGACAAACGACACATTGAAGTCATCAGAAGATGACGTAATTCATTCATATCATCAGTAACGCACATACGATTTATAGAACCTTTGAGCATATCAACGGAATTCATAGTTTCTTTGTGTTTTTGCTCCGTATAAAATTTACTTTTCATTTAAAAAACTCCTTTATTATTCAAATTTGAGATTATTCACAGCTTTGCACATTTGGTTGAAATTGCTATGTATATAACGCTGGGTAGTTGTTATATCAACGTGTCCGAGCAATGCTCTGAGAGTTTCGATATCTGCACCACACTGAATAAGATACGTTGCATAGCTATGTCTAAGCTTGTGCGGGGTGAGATAATGTAAATCAGGATACTTTATTTTTTGTTGCTCATAGAACGTTCTATAGAGCCTGTTATAACGTCTAAGGGATATTACTGTATGCGTTATAGGTGAAACGAACAGAAAGCCGTCTGAGACGTCCTGAGAGCGTATATGATTAAGTATAGCAATAGCATTACTATGCAAAGGGATAAGCCTATCACGACGAGATTTTGTGGTCTGTACAATCCTATCACCGCATGAAGTATGTACGAGTGTCTGACAGACTTTGAGATATCTGTTATCAAGGTCAATGTTATCCCAACTAAGGGCGAGAAGTTCACCACGGCGGAGACCTGTCCACAAGTCAAGCTGAAACATTCTACAAACACTACTATCATCATCAAAAAGATGTACGAGATTATCAGGGCTGAAATATTCAGCTTCTTTTTTTATACGTTTTGGAGGTTTAACATAGTCGCAAGGGTTTTTGTCACAATAACCATTAACTATAGCTTCACGGAATACACGTTTTAACAGAAAGTATGCACGGCGTTGACGTTCGTTACTGTATGTAAGCGTAGATTTTAAACAGTTCTGAATATCAATAGGCTTGACCTCTGAAAGCTCCATATCGGCTATATAACCAAAGTGTTTTTGATTAATATAGTAATAGTCCTTATAGCAATCATAGGCTATCACATCAACGCAATATGCGTTATAGAACATATTAAACCATTCTTTAAAAATCATAGGACATCATCATTTCCATTCTCTTTAAGATATTGAAGTATATCATTGCAGTTCTTTTCGACCTGACTTGAAAAGGTGAAACTGCTTTCATACTGAAAACAGACATTAGCACGAGGGGGAGAAACTATCGGCAAATCGTCTTTAAATTCTGAATTGCAATAGATCTCTTTAGTTTTGCGGACAATGTTCTTGCTACTCCAGAAGAACTTGCCAAAAATCTTTTTTACGTCCTTTGTTATGTACTTTGTGACGTAAAATGCTAAATTAGACATCTGTCCGTAAGTCTGAATAGCTGTTGAGAAACCATAGCGCCAATCAGACACGTTATATACAACAGGCAAATCAGATATATCACAGCCGAGCTTATCACATATATGCAGGCGCTTTATAGTATCTATTTTAAGGGGCTTGTCATGACCCTTTACAAGGCGTGTACCACTATCAACGAACTTAAAATCACAATCATTTATAAGGGCGTGGCAATGTATACCGCCTTTTTTGTGATACTCAGGAACTAAGATATATTTAAGCCCTTTTCTACTAACTGCATTTTCAAGCCATTTTTTCAAAGGCTTTATGACTTCTTTAGGGTTTGTGCGGTCAAGGTTATCACCATTAAAGGTAATAGTAAGGAAGTATTTCCAATCATTTTGATAAACTATATCAAAGATACTTTGCTTTGCTCTTTGAACACTATCGGAACGAACTTCACCGCTTTGTGACTGCTTATCTTTAAACTTACGAGTATCAAGCATATCAAGCATTATGTTTCCGTTTTCGTCCTCATACTCAAAATAACATATGTAATTTTCACGAGCCGTTTTAAGTTGCTCTTGTCTTGAACGTTCGTCAATACTATGCTCATGCTTGCAGTGATACTCAAATGCAGGGTCTTTAAATATGTGTCGATCAGAACGTGTTATAGTGTAACTGCCGTCACGATATTCCTTTATCTTTGTATTGCACTTGACCTCTTTAGAGGACGTTTTTAGGGGCATTTATATCAACTCCCATTTATTAGGTGAGTGCTTTTTGTGGCTAATATCAAGTAATAGCCACACGCACCGCAGGGCGGCGCAAGCGCTCGCCCCTGCGGTCGCTCGTGGCTATACGCCACGCCTTTTTCGCAGGCTTCTGCTTGTCTTTCTATCGTGCATTATGTCACTTGTGACATCTACTCCACGATTAGCAAGTATTTCCGTGTCGCTGATATACTCCTTATCAAGCATATTATCTACAAGCTGAGAAGTATCATATAGTTGTCGGCTCTGATTAGTCTGCAAATACAAACGGCTGTAAAGCTTTTTCGGCATATATGACTTATTCTCCGTATACGCTTCATACTCGTCTATATCATAGGTTTTGACCTTGATAAGGCGTGTATAAGGGTGACGGAATGTAGCACGACACGTTGACACTGTAGCCGTTATATCTCGTATCTGCTTATCAAGCAGATTGAAACGCTGAACTGTCGCAAGTATCATCATCTTGCGCTTTCTGCACTGGCAGAGGTGCTGAAAAAGCGGTTTAGGGACGGCTCTTTTACCACCAGAGAAATCACGAGAATTAAAGATAGTACCTATCTCATCAATAACCACAATGCAATTTTTAGGAGCGTGCAGGATATCTTGAGCGGAATTAAGCTTATATATATTCGTCCACTCAGGGAAGTTTTGAAGATTGATATTTGTTAGTATAGACAACTGAGGATAACGCACGCAATAGTTATATGCTATCTGAGCGAGGGTTGACGTTTTACCAGTGCCGAATTTACCGGTATAAAGGTGAATGCCCCAACCTTGAAAGATAGCGGAGTTGTTGAAGTATGCACCGAAAAGGTGGTCATAAACCTCATAGGTAATAAAGGGCGGTATTTGTTTTATGTAGTCAAATATAATCATAACAAATCACCTACACAGCACTTGCACAACGTGTCATGCGTATCATCACATTATAAAAGAACTTACAGAAGATACAGAGCATAACCACAGCAAATATAAAAGCCATGCCGAGAAGCAAAGCGTCATATCTATTCATGACTTCTTGCGAGAGATCACAGCCCATTGACTTCAAAAGCAGAAAAAATGGATTATTTTCATCAAACACTATGTGTACTTTCATTATCGTTCACCTCACTATCATTAGTTTCAACCGCAGGAACGGCTTTTATTTCAACATCTTCACCGAACATAAGATATTCTATAAGCTGTTTTCTGTTTCCGCTGAACTCATGTTCAGCTTTAAAATTTCTAAGGTCAGTGAAGAAACCTATAACACCACTTATAGTACAAACCAAAAAGCAGACAACGAGTATAAACAAAACCAAGTTAAGCATTTTTCTACCTCCTAACGAGCCATACAAGAGAAAAAATCATCAATACGGCAAGAACAAAACATATTATATTAACCATTATAATTACTCCTATCGTTTTAAAAGATATATAATGAAAGCAGATGAACAGGATAAAATCATACTGCCGACAATAACAGAACCAAGAGAAAAAGTATAAGAGCCAAAATCAAAAGTATAAGACATACAGAGAGTTAAATTATAAAAGATAGCTTTGAAAGCATAAATAATATCCATACACACCACCTTATTTAATAAGATTAGAAACAGCATTAAAAATATACTGAGAAATGTTACGGCAGGCAGTAAAGCCAGTTGAAAAAATAGTTTCAAGAACAGCGTCAGGGATAAGATAAAACAATATAGCAGATACAAGAATAGCAACTACACGCATAATATACCCCCTTATTGAATGACATACTTAATAAGTGCAAGTGTGAGAAATGTAACAAACCATGCTGTAAAAGTAGCAATAAACCAATCAGGAAGAATACGGATTGAAGCAGTTAAAAACTCAAAATATGAGCTAGAGGTTGAAAAAATAGATGAAAAATCAGTATAATCAACACTAGCAAAATTTTTAGAAAAAGTATTATCTTTATCATGCTTCTTCTGTTCTTCAAGTGTGCGTTCTTCTGATAAAGTACCGTCTTTATTTACTGATTGATAAGTACCAGGAGCAACAGGACTTTTTGAAAAATCAAACGGATTTGTTTTAATCATATCAATATCATTGCCCTTGCCGTCTTTAAGCGGAACATATTTCGGATAACTATCAAAACTAAATTGAGCAGTATAAACAGAATAACAATCAGATTTTGAAAAATAATCAAGATAACCAGTATCATCAGTGTCCCATTTATCAACATTAATATAATCAATATTATTAAAGTTAACACCATTAGGACCTCTATCAACACTATAAGCTGATTTAAAGCTACCATTAAAAACAGATTGACCGCTTTCCGTAGGGAATAAAGTTTCACAAGTAAGGATAGAATTAAGAACGGATATAACTTCAAACTTTTCTGCATCTATATTTTCAAGAGGTATAGAAAGCTGATAAGTAGGCAAATTCTTTATAACAGCCTGATATTTTTTATAAGAACAATTTTCAGAAGCTATATCAGATTGCATTGTATGCTTAAAATATTCATTGAAGTCTACAGTAAAGTACGGATACAAACCATTAGCATAAACAGCCGTACTAGTTGAGCCGTCTATATCTCCATTATCTCTATCAATGATACTATAACGTTGTTGAGATAGATATGTATAAACACTGTTTTGTGTAACAGTTCTAAGAGGTTTAGAGGGATCAGACAACGAAATAAAGTAAATACACTTTGACTTACCACAACCAGTTAAATCAAAATCTTTTGCAACATCAAGAGTATTTAGAATAGAATCAAGTATCATTTTTATACTAGCACTATCATAAGTACCTACTTCTTTATCACCTAACATTTCAGCATAACGGCGTATATACCAATCAAGATAATCTTGATTAAGTGTCAAAGTAACATCTATAGACTTTGTTTCATAATCAGAAGTTTTACGTTTAAGATTAAGTTTCAAGTCTGGACTATATGTAACAGTAAACGGAGCAGGAACAGCGTTAGGGTCAGGGGGTTCTAACTCGTTTTCTAAATTGTCAAAATCATATACTTTTGTATGGAAATATACTTTAACAGTTGATTGAACATAGTCATTAAGATTTAATAAACCTTTACATTCAGATTTTGTAAAACCACTAGGTTTAGTAACATTCCAACCGCCATAACCAACAGATTCAGTTTTATTATCAGAAGAATCGAATTTGAATAAAAGACGTTGTGAATCATACGCATAATTTGAACCAAACAAAAATTGATTATTTGTAAAGCTATAATATGCAATAGCGGTAGGGTCAAAATAAAGAATATTAGTTTCTGATGTGCCGTCAGATTTTTTACCATAAACAGCAATATAATTATCAGTTTTAGAGATAATTGAAGAAAAATTATTATAAACATCAGTAAAATGCGGAATGTCAGAAGATTTACTAACAATATTCCATTTAACGCTTGACAGGTCATTTTTAGTTACTGTATCATCAGCAAACGCAGGAACGGCACAACATATCATCACAACAAGTGCAGAGATCATACACAACACTTGCTTAATCTTTTTTCTCAATTTATCAACTTCCTTTCAAAAAAATTAAGCGGAGCAATTTGAATTACTCCGCTTATGTAAATGGTTTTGCTTATACAGCGTGTCTGAACTTTGCGAAAAGTCCTGCACCTGAGCCGAGAAGAGACAGACCTACAAGAATTGCAATAGGTACGTTGCTTGTCATAGCGTCCCAACAAGAACCAAAAACAGTAACGGCATTACTAAGCATTGTTGTTACAGCTTCCATTATTAGCAAAACTCCTTTCTTATTAAATTTTTATAACAGCGGTTTCACCGCTAATTATTTTGTGTTGCGGTGAAGTGTTCCGTCTGCATTGATTACAGTGATATCAACAAGCTGAGAACGTCCGTTGAATATCTGATAGTTCAGCATTACATCACAGCCGAGAAGCTTGTTGAAGTCCTCAGAATTTCCGTTAAGTCTGATTGCATTTTCGGTCGGTATTTTAAGCGTATCGACCATTTTGCCGTGACAGTCGGGGTTATCAACTTCCTGCAGAAGCTGAAATACGACCTTTTCAGGGCTGTTTATCTGCTTGCCCTCTATTACTCCGTTAAATGCTTTCTTTTTTGTCCAGCCTACAATCGTTGTTTTCATGTTTTTTTCCTTTCTGAGGTTTTTCGGCTTTTCCTCGTGCCTTTAAATTTGTGATAATAAACATAAGATAAACAGATGCTCACCCGGTGGCTTCTTTAGTGCCAAAACTCTAAGAAAGTTTCATAGAGTGCTACCTATTATGCACACGTTCACGGCTACTACCTACTATTCGAGACTTTTCCGTTTCAGGCTGTCGTCATTCACCGATTTAATCATAGTTATCTTTATGTTCAGATGATACATTCGTATGTATGTATCATAATTATATTATACATACTTTTGAATGTATGTCAATACATTTGATTGAATGTGTGATATAATTTGTAGAGATAAACAAATAGAAAGGAGAAAAACTGTGTATATTTATCAAAGGTTGAAAGACCTAAGAGAAGATAATGAAAATAAGCAATCAGAAATAGCGGAACTATTAAAGATATCACAGCAACAATACAGTATGTACGAGAAAGGAAAAAGGGAAATACCTTTGCATTTAATTATTGTATTAGCTAGATATTATAAAGTAAGTCTTGATTATATAACAGGACTGACGAATGACAAAAGGGGAATAGGCTACAAAGCAGACAGTAACAGCAAATACAACATAACACAGCAGAACAATAATAGCGCTGTTGTAAAAATTAAGGAGAAATAAATGTTAGGTTTAGACAAAACTTTAGCATATATACTTATAGGACGAATTATCATAGATGCGTTAATCTTTTTGCTTATTATTTATCTAATCTGCAAATTTCTTGACCTTTGCAAAACTGTTAATGATCTTTCAAAGAGAAACAAGGAGCAAGCGGAACTATTGAAACAGCAAAATGAAACGCTTGTGAAAATAGGACAGATAATGATAAAAATTAATAAGGATAAAGAGGAGTAATCATGCTAGAGGAATTATTTCAAAATGCAGAAACAGCAACAGCTATATTCATTGGGTTGAATATAATTTGGCTAGTAATTGTTATTGCTTTAATTATTTGTGTTTTCAACATATCCATAAGACAATCACATCAGGACAGAGGACAAGACACCATAATCAAGCTACTGCAAAACATCTCCGACCAACAAGAGGACATACTTGACGAGCTGAAATACCTCAATGACAGCAATGACATAGACCGACAGGAGCAAGAGGAATACACAGAGCCGAATGACTATCAAGACTTCTGAGTGTCGCCTAAACGGCGAGAATACAAAATGCTGACCACTACGGAATAAAATTGAGAAGCGGTGCTTGTTTGTCGCTCCGATATAACAAAATCAGAACAAAGGGAACGCACAGCATTGCGACAGTGTGCAGACCTGCACCCCAGAGGTGGGCGCGTGGCGATGTCACACAAAGTTTTTCACTGCGTTCAAAACTTTGGCGACCGCCACTCAGGCAGGGGGCAGGCAAGGCGCACAGCACAGCTTTGTGCGCCCTGCACCCTCAACATTTAATGCTTCGGACATAAAAAAACGCCCTGCGCACTTCGTGCGTGGGCTTGGGGTGGTAGAGGTCGTCGGTTCAAATCCGGTCACTCCGACCAATATGTAAAAAACGGCTTTCCGCTATTGTGGAGAGCCGTTTTTTAGTTGTCAAAATATTCTAACACAAAAAAGCTCCGAAATGATCGGAGCTTTTGGTTTTATATTACATCTTCGCAAGCTTTGCAAATTCTGCTTTCAGTGCAGGATAGATCTCTGTGTAAAGCTTGTAGTATTTCTCATATTCAGGTACTCGCTCTGCTTCAGGCTGCTGTACCTTGTCGGTCTTTACTACTGCCTTACAAGCTTCCGGTACTGATGAGTAAATGCCTGCGCCTGTTGCTGCAAGAAGTGCTACGCCAAGGGCTGGACCTTCTTTCGATGAAGCTGTTTTTACAGGACAGTTGTAAAGATCTGCGAGCATTGATCTCCACAGCGGTGAGCTTCCGCCGCCTCCACATGCCATCATGTCGGATACGTTGATATTCATTTCTCTGAATACCTCAACGCAATCTCTCAGGGAGTATGATACGCCCTCCATTACTGCTCTCAGCATATCACGCTTTGTGTGCATTGCGGAAAGTCCGAAGAATACTCCTCTTGCGTCAGGGTCAAGATGCGGTGTTCTTTCGCCCATGAGATATGGCAGATAGAGAAGTCTGTTTGCACCAACAGGCACTTTCTCTGCTTCCTTATCCATGAGATAATATTCGTCAACGCCCATGCACTTTGCTGTTTCTTTCTCTGCATTGCAGAAATTATCCCTAAACCATTTCAGCGAAAGTCCTGCGCCTTGTGTAACACCCATAACGTGCCATGCGTTCGGTACTGCTGCACAGCAGGTGTGAACTCTGCCCTTTGGGTCGATAGAGATAGAAGAAGTGTGTGCGAATACAACACCTGATGTTCCGATAGTTGTGAACGCCTTGCCGTCCTCTGCAACGCCTGTTCCGATAGCCGCAGCGGCATTGTCGCCTGCTCCGCCTACTACTATAGTACCCTCTTTAAGTCCTGTAAGCTCAGCCATTTTCTTTGTGACCTTGCCTGTTACCTCGCATGACTCGTACACCTTGCCCAGCATTGACATATCAATGCCAAGCGTATCGCAGACTTCCTTTGACCAGCAGCGGTTTGGCACGTCAAGAAGCTGCATACCGCTTGCGTCGGAAACCTCTGTTGCATATTCGCCAGTGAGGATAAATCTCAGATAGTCCTTTGGCAGAAGAATGTGTCTGCACTTTTCATATATATCAGGCTCGTTGTTCTTTACCCAAAGGATTTTCGCAGCCGTCCAGCCTGTGAGGGCAGGGTTTGCTGTTATCTTGATGAGCTTTTCTCTGCCTAGCTTTTCGTTCATTTCTTCAACTTCTGCGGCAGTTCTCTGATCGCACCATATTATGGACTTTCTAAGAACGTTGTTGTCCTTATCCAGCATAACAAGTCCGTGCATCTGTCCAGAGATACCAACACCTGCAACGTCCTCTTTATTTACGCCGCTTTTGGTCATAACAGCCTTGATAGTGTTTATCATTGCGTTTGCCCAATCAGCAGGGTCTTGCTCTGCATAGCCGTTTTTAGGCTGATACATAGGATATTCAATAGTTACAGAAGAAATAACAGTACCCTTTTCGTCGAAAAGTACCGTCTTAGTGCCGCTTGTGCCGCAGTCTACGCCGATTACATAAGCCATATTTTTTTTACTCCTTTATAATATGTATAGTATCATTTGTACTCATTAAAACGATTACATTAATTATACAATATTTCTCTCTGAAATGCAATACCCATAAAACGTTTTCGCAAAATTTATCTGCACATAAAAAAAGGACGGTGGGGCTACCGTCCTATAAGTTTGTTGAAAGACCTGGTGAACTTGTTGGCGGGACTTCGTGTCTGCGTTATTGGCAGGGTACGGTCTTATACCGCCATTTTAAGTCTAGTCTGCTTTCTCAAGCACAAAGAATGTGCTGTTGTTTTCGCTTTTCATTTCCTTTATAGCCCAGCCTGCCGCGATCAGACTGTTGAGCTTTTCAACTCGCTGAAATCTGTCCATATCCGGGGCTTTTCCATCATGGGCTTTGTCCTCATTTCTTGAAACATAAAATATCTTTTGCATATATATCCTCTTTCCCTGAGAGTGACAATTGTTCCCCGATTTTTTTACAACTGTCGCATTTTATTGATTACATTATACTACACAAATATGGAGATTTCAAGGAATACCAAAAATTTTAACCTCTTTTTAACGCTTTAGTATTATTCTGATTTTTCATGCTTTTCAGTGCTTATTATATATAACGGCATAGGTAAGGTGAAAAAATGCACGTTTTCAGGGCTGCTTTATGTGCTGATATGTACAAAAACTTATGCCGAGTGAGTATTTTTATATGACAGCCCTTGACTTTTTTTTATAAAAGGCATATAATAATATTATTAATTTATATATTTATAGTCTTTATAAATAATGAAACTAAGAAACTAATTTATATGGAGGGTTTAACAATGGGTAGAGTATATAACTTCAGCGCAGGTCCTGCTGTACTCCCTGAGGAAGTGCTTAAGGAAGCTGCCGATGAAATGCTCGATTATAAGGGCACAGGTATGAGCGTAATGGAGATGAGCCACCGTTCCAAGGCGTTCGATGACATCATCAAGGAAGCTGAAAAGGACATCAGAGATCTTATGGGTATCACTGATAACTATAAGGTACTGTTCCTGCAGGGTGGTGCTTCTCAGCAGTTCGCAGCCGTTCCTATGAACCTTATGAAGAACAAGAAAGCGGCTTACATAATCACAGGTCAGTGGGCTAAGAAGGCTTATCAGGAGGCTCAGAAATACGGCGAGGCTGTTGCTGTGGCTTCTTCTGCTGACAAGACTTTCTCTTATATCCCTGATTGTTCAGATCTGGATATCCCAGAGGACGCTGACTATGTTTATATCTGCGAAAACAATACTATCTATGGTACAAAGTACAAGACTCTGCCTAACACAAAGGGTCACACACTTGTTGCAGACGTTTCTTCCTGCTTCTTGTCTGAGCCTGTTGACGTAACAAAGTACGGCGTTATTTACGGCGGCGTTCAGAAGAACGTTGGTCCTGCCGGCGTTGTTATTGCTATCATCAGAGAAGATCTTATCACTGACGATGTTTTCGAGGGAACACCTACAATGCTCAAGTGGAAAACTCAGGCTGACGCTGACTCCCTTTACAATACACCTCCTTGCTATGGCATCTACATCTGCGGCAAGGTATTCAAGTGGATAAAGAAAATGGGCGGTCTTGAGGCTATGAAGGCTCACAACGAGAAGAAGGCTAAGATACTCTATGATTATCTTGACCAGAGCAAGCTCTTCAAGGGCACTGTTGTTCCTGAGGACAGATCTCTTATGAACGTTCCATTCGTAACAGGCGACGCTGAGCTTGACAAGAAGTTCGTTGCTGAGGCTACAGCAGCAGGCTTTGTAAACCTCAAGGGTCACAGAACTGTTGGCGGTATGAGAGCTTCTATCTACAACGCAATGCCTATCGAGGGCGTTGAAAAGCTTGTTGAGTTCATGAAGAAGTTCGAGGCTGAGAACGCATAATCAGATTTGATCGAGGTGAAATTTCAATGCTTCATCGATTGCTTCATATGATAAGCACTGCTGATTTGATCAAAAACAATCCGGACGATTGGCGTGATAAGCTTAATGAAAGAAGTAAGTCAAAAGGCAAAGTTGTTCTCGTTCTTTTCGCTGTAATACTTGTTCTTTGCCTGTTTGTAAGAATTATCACTTAAATAGATGAAAGAGGTTAGTTTAATGTACAACATATTGACTTTGAATAAGATCGCCGCTTGCGGTACAGATATTTTCGACAAGGCTAAGTACACAGTAAGCGACAATGCTGAAAATCCTACCGCTATAATGGTACGTTCAGCAAAGATGCACGATATGGAAATGCCTGAGAGCCTGCTTGCTATTGCAAGAGCAGGTGCTGGCGTAAACAATATTCCAGTTGAGAAGTGCGCAGAGCAGGGAATCGTTGTATTCAACACACCTGGCGCAAACTCAAACGCTGTTAAGGAGCTTGCTATTTGTGCGCTTCTTCTTTCTTCAAGAAAGATAACTGAGGCTGCTGCATGGGCTGCATCACTTAAGGGCACTCCTGACGCTCCAAAGACAGTTGAGGGTGGCAAGTCTAAGTTTGCAGGTCCTGAGATACTGGGCAAGACACTTGGTGTTATAGGTCTTGGTGCTATCGGCGGAAAGATCGCAAACGCAGCTGTTGCACTTGGCATGGACGTTATCGGCTATGACCCATTCCTTTCAGTAAACGCAGCTATCCAGCTTGATCCTGCTGTAAAGGTAACTGCTGATATCAATGATATCTACAAGAACAGTGACTATATCACTATCCACGTTCCTTATACACCTGACACAAAGAACACTATCGACGAAGCTCAGATAGCAATGATGAAGGACGGCGTTCGTCTTATCAACCTTGCAAGAGGCGAGCTTATTAACAGTGCGGCTGTTGTAAAGGCTATCAAGGACGGCAAGGTAGCAAAGTATGTAACAGACTTTGCAGATGATGTTGTTCTTGGCGAGGAGAATGTTATCGTTCTTCCACACCTTGGCGCTTCCACACCTGAGTCTGAGGACAACTGCGCAACAATGGCGGCTCACGAGCTTATCGACTATATCGAGAAGGGAACTATCAAGAATTCTGTAAACTTCCCTAATGCAGAGCTTGCTAAAACAGGCGACCACCTTGTTTGCGTGCTTCACAAGAACGTTCCTGCTCTTATCGCACAGATCACATCTGTTGTATCTGACAAGGGCGCAAATATCGAGAACCTTGTAAACAAGTCTAAGAAAGACTGGGCTTACACAATGCTCGATGTTACAGGCGACGTTGACGCTGACGCTTTCAAGTCTATCGAGGGCGTTGTTGGCGTAAGAGTTCTTTAATTGTTGATAAAAGAAATTTTATATGCAGCAATGAGGCTGCCCACGGACGAACTGCGTCTTGGGCAGCCTTTTTTTGATACAAAAAAAAGCTATAATTTAAGTGAAAAATGGAGGAATTTAAAATGGACAAACTTATAACAGCAATTTTATTTATCGGAATACCAATGGCACTGACTCAGCTTATTTACAGGATAATTGACCGCAAGGGTAACAAGACCGCAAAGCTTGCTGAGCGTTTTCCTGTGCTTGTGAAGAGAAAGTTTCTTGTGCAGATAGGCGGAGCAATGGCGTTCGTTATCGTGTTCGGGCTTATCTCGCTTCTGCTTGACCTGCCTATCAAGGTGTTTTTCATTGTGTGCGGAGTTGTAGTGGGCGTGATAAACGGCATGGCGGTCACGCTTATGTACAGAGATTAGTCGGTTGCAACGTGGCAACTGGGGCAAAATAAAAAGCTGTCAGCATTTTTTGCCGGCAGCTTTTTTTGTATGCTTATTTCTTTCTGAAGACCACAAGCTTGCTGATGACATAGTTAAGTATCAGCACAACAACGTTTGCCACTATCTTTGTTACCCAATAGTTGAAGCTGAGAAGTGAGTAGCCGAGCCACATCATGAACATTTCTACGAGAAGAGTGAATATCCTTCCGCCGTAAAATGAAGCCGCTTCGGAGATTATCGCCTTTTTGCCCTCTGCTTCAGACTCGAAAACCCATATCCTGTTGGTTATGTATGCGAATGTTACTGCACATATCCATGATATGACGGTGCTTGTGGTAGAAACACCGCCCTTGCCTATGCCTGCCTGCTCCAAAAGCACTTTTGAGATGCCTGCGGTCACAAAGCTGACTGCGGTGGTGAGTACGCCGAAAAACAGATACAAAAGCATTTCCTTGTTTTTGACGTAAAAGGGTCTGAACCAGCCGAATATCTTCCAGTCCATTATTTTGTCGAAAATGTCTTTATCTTTCTTTGCCATTTCTGTTATCTCCTTTTGTGCATATGAATATTATGAACACAAAGAATATTATAACTCTTTTACTTCGTTTTTTCAACAATACTGTTGCAATTGGTTAAAAAATATGTTATGATAACTATATGTAGTCAGTTTTCATGACTGCCTTTAGTGCTATTTTTATAACTAGGGCAGCAAATTTATATTCTGACCTGAAAGGATAATTTTATTTTATGAAAGTTGTTATCATCGCTGTGCTTCTTATGCTGTCTGCTATTTGTTCTGCAACGGAGACAGCGTTTTCTTCATGCAACAGGATAAGGCTTAAAAAACTTGCAGACGACGGAAACAAGTCTGCAAAGAAGGCAATGAACATATGCGATAATTTTGACAAGGCACTCACCGCTATACTTGTTGGAAACAACGTTGTGAACATTTCTTCATCTTCACTTGCAACGGTGCTTTTTACGGAAAAGTTCGGAAAGGGAAGCGTGGGTCTGGCTACTGTAGTCATGACGGTGCTTGTGCTTATTTTTGGTGAGATCTTGCCTAAGAGCCTTGCAAAAGAAAATTCTGAGCGGTTTTCTATTCTTATGGCGGCTCCGCTTTCCGCATTCATGTTCATCATCACGCCTATAACGGCTATCTTTATGGGCATAAAAAGCGGCGTTTCAAAGCTTGTGGGCAACAAGAACAGCGAGCCGTCTGTTACTGAGGAAGAGCTTAAATATATCATAGACGAGATTCAGGACGAGGGCGTACTTGAAGAGCAGGAGTCGGAGCTTGTGCGTTCGGCACTTGATTTTGACGAGATAACCATAAGCGAGATACTTGTGCCGAGAGTAAATATCGAGGGTGTTGAGCTTCATGAGGATATGGAGAGCATAAAAAAACGCTTTGTTCAGACAAAGTTTTCAAGGCTCCCCGTGTATGACAAGGACTTAGACCACATTGTGGGACTTATCCACCAGTCTGACTTTTTTGAAATGTATCTCAAGGGCAAGACGGACATAAGCCTTATAATGAACAAGCCACTTTACATAACCGAAAACCGCAAGATCTCTGAGATCCTGAAGCAGATGCAGCGCAAAAAGGTGCATATGGCGGTGGTGCTTGACCAATATGGCGGCACGGAGGGCATTTGTACCCTTGAGGATATCATAGAGGAGCTTGTGGGCGAGATCTATGATGAAAGCGACGAGGAGGATACCTCCCTTGTAAAAATAAGCGACGGTGTTTACGAAGCGTCGGCGGAGCTTTCGGTATCGGATTTTCTTGAGAGGATAGGACTGCCGGAGGACACTATCGAAACCGAAAGAACATCTCTCGGTGGCTGGATAATGGATATGCTTGACAGACTTCCTGAGCAGAATGAAGTTATAAGCTGTCCGCCTTTTGAGATGACAGTGAAAATGGAGGACGAGCAGAAAATAGACAGGATACGCTTCAAGATATCCGAAGAGGAGCTTGAAAGCAAGAAGGCGGAGGAAGAAAATGCCTAAGCAGATAAAGAAAGAGCAGATAAAAAAGTCAGAGCTTATATACAGAAAATGGTCTGTTGCAGGGCTTGCGGCAGCGGCTGTGTTCATGGGGTGTATGGCTGGGCTTATGAGCATGATAGTGAAAACCGAGGGGGCAAAAGTGCCAACGATAGTGCTTTTTGCGGCGTTCATTATCTACACGGCAGTGTCGGTGGTATGTGCGGTGCTTGGAGTGAAAAGCTATGTAAAGGACGACTGCGGAGTGTGCCTTTTTCAGGGTATAGTGCATATTTACAGCGTTATAGCCTGCGTAATGAATGTGAGAATGGCATTTATAATACTGTTCTCAGCGTTAGGCTCGCAATCGGGGGTAGATACCCTTATAGGAAGCCAATCGCAGAACGAATTTATACAAAGTCAGTATGCAAGCTGGATATGTCTAGCCATTGCTACTCTGTTCTCAGTGATACTTGGTATTTTGGCGGTAGTATGGCTTGTGAAAAATAAAAAGAACTGATAAATCGGCTTTGCGTAGGGGCGACCTTGGGTCGCCCATTATTTCGTATGTTTCACAGCATACAGGTCTCAGAAAATCATAGAGTAAGGAAGAAGAAAAATAATGTTTTTGCTTATACTTGTAGTTGTATGCTACACGATATGTTCCCTTAGTGACAAGTACGCTGTTTCAACGGCAAAATTCAACGGCGATGAGCTTGGGTTCTTAATGGCGGCGGCAACGGCTGTTTTCATGGCTTGCTGTCTGCCTTTCCTCGACAGGACTATTACGCTTAGCTGGCAATCCTTTGCGGCGATAGGTCTGCTGTGCTTGTCGAAGATACTGGAATTCAAACTTTCGGCTATTATCCTTGATGAAATATCAGCCTTTGAGCTTAAGGCTTGGCTTGGTATCACCCTTTTCATGTCCTATGCAACGGATATTTTCCTTGGTGAAAAGCCAAGCATTTTCAAGTTTCTTTTTATCGTGCTTACTGTTGCAGGACTTGTTTTTATCGCAAAATCAGGCAGAACGGACAGCGGCAATATAAATTACCGCAGGATAGTTGTTCCTCTGGTGTTCTATCTTTTGGCAAGATACGGCTACGGCATAGTTGTAAGAGCGTCGGAGAATTACATATCCTCGACCATGGCGCTGTTCTTTGCGCTTATACTTATGGCTATCATACTTCTGCCAAGAGCAAAGCCTTTGGAGATATTCAAGAAAAATCAAAAGGGCGCATGGGTGGTTGTGCTTACAAAGATTCCGAATGTGGCAGGTCTGCTTGCGGAGAACGCTGTTATTGCTGTGAGCCTTGCGAGTGCGTCATTTATCCAGCCTATGATACTGTGTTCGCTGTTTGTTATAGCGCTCATAAGAAAAGAGCCTATCACAAAGCTGAGATTTATCGGCAGCGTTATTTGTATGGCGGGCATAATCGGATTTCAGGTTTGTTAAAAATAAAACGTCGGGCGTTTCAATTCGTCCGACGTTTTTTGTTATCTTTCGGTATTGTACATTGCGGCAAACCAGTAATCTTCTTCAAGATAACTTGTGTCTTTCTTGCCCCATGTAATTTTTATTTTCACAAGACAGCCGTCAATATCCTCTTTTGGAAGCTCCAGCTTTTTGGACTCCTTGGCAAGCACCTTTCCGTCATAGCTGTAGACAGTGTAAAGCACGTCACCGAGCCTGTCCCCTGTGACTTCTACGGACATAGGGGTTTTAAGGGTAACATTGCCGTCCTTATCTACATCTGCCTTTACATTAAATGACGGTACAGAGGAGAGCAGATCTTCAAAGCTCTCTTCAGCGGAAAGGCTCTCGCTCTTGCCGTTGCAGTATCGCGTCTTTTCAGTGCCGGGAAGCTCATATTTGCTTCCGTCACAGGTCAGCACAACTGAACCTTTCTCCACCTTTGGGGTTATATTTATCACAAGGGCGCAAGCCAAAAAGATAACGGCGGTAAGCAGACCTACAAGTATTTTCCTTTTCATTATTATCACCAATGCTATTATATCATCTTTTGGAATAATAATCAAGGGCAGTGTTTTAGTCTTTGAGCTTTATCTCACGTTTTATCCTGCCCATTATCACAATGGCGGCGACAGTGCCTACAAGCTCGCCGAACGGAACGGCTGCCCATACTATCTTGCCTGCTGAGGAGGTAAGGGTGAGAAGATAAGCCGTGGGGAGAGGGATAACTAAAAGTCTGATAAGGGAAAGCACAAGGGAAGCTATGCCATGGTCGAGCGCCTGAAAAATTCCCTGATAGGCTATGTTTGCACCTGCAAAAAGATAGCCTAAAGTGATTATCCTTATGGCGTAGGTGGCGAATATCTCTGTATCTGCTGACAGTGAGAATACATGGCATATCTGAGAAGCAAAAAGCTGCAAGCCTATAATGCCAAGGAGCATGAGTCCCAACGTGTAGAGCATACCATATTTTATGCCTGAACGAACTCTTGCTTTGTCCCCTTTGCCGTAGTTGTATGATACAACCGGAATGATAGTGTTGTTCATGCCGAATGATGCAAAGAATACGAACTGCTGTATTTTATAATAGATACCATAGGCTGTTACGGCGGATTGACCTATCCTGTTGAGTATGACATTAAGACCGTAGGTCATGACGGACATAAGAGCCTGTATTATTATGGCAGGAACGCCTATTCTATAAATGTTTGTTATCATTTTGCGCTGGGGTATAAAATACCTCATGCCGCTTGGTATCTCTTTGTTGCACACAAAATGAAGCACGCCGCCTATGACCATTGTGAGTACCTGACCGATGACAGTGGCATATGCCGCACCTTTTACTCCAAGTTCGGGGAAAGGGCCAAGCCCGAAAATCAAAACAGGGTCAAGGACGATGTTGGCTATTGCGCCTACAAGCTGAGCAATGGTGGAATGGATAGTTTTGCCTGTCGCCTGCAAAAGCTTTTCAAATATCATTGAACCTACTGCACCGAATGACAGCACACAGCATATGCCTAGATATTCGCCCCCAAGCTTTAGAGCAAGACTATCATGGGTCTGTGTTTTCAAAAATGCGTCAGTGCCGAAAAATCCGAACAGCATGAACACGATGTAGGTGCAAAGACCTATGAAAATGGCGTTGCCTGCTATTTTGCCTGCACGCTCAAAATTCTTTTCTCCAAGGCTTCTGGAGAGCAAGGCATTTATTCCAACGCCTGTGCCTACGCCTACAGCGATTATCAAAAGCTGGACAGGGTATGCAAGGGTTAGGGCGTTTACGGCATATTCGCCTATGTGCTCAACTGTATCATCTGTTATCCTGCTTACGAAATAGCTGTCAACGATATTGTAAAAAGCCTGAACTATCATTGAAATTATCATAGGCAGACCCATGCTCAGCATGAGTTTCGGCATGGGCATAACGCCCATCTTGTTTTCTTTCAGAGCTTCTTCGCTCATATTTCATTACCTCCCGTTTTTTGCGCATAAAAAAACAGCACAAGTCCGAATACAATCGGACTTACGCTGTCGCTGCTCATTGTTATAATTATTATACCATATATTTTTTCATATGTCCAAGGACTTTTTATACAAAAGTCAGGTCTCAAAGACCCACTTTTTTGATGATATGAAGCGTTGCGAATTTACAATAAAATATATAAAAAACTATTGACAAAATCAAAAATATAGGTTATAATAACCTCATAGTAAAAGAGAGTAGCTGGCGGAGAGATCCGTTTATGTTTGCGTCAATACGTTCCGATGAGGGACCGCTGCATATCTAAACGGCGAGACTTTTATTGATTAAATTGCCACAGGCGCAGTTTACCCAATAAACGTCTTGCCGATTTTTTATGCGTTTATTTTACTGAGCCTATGAGAAAAGGAGGCTTGGAAGGGTATATCGGCAATGTTTACAGGAAAAAATAAAAAAGGTGGTATTTTATGAAGCAGTATCAAAAAAAAATTGACCAGCTTTACACTGAGTTTTCATCAGGTGAAAATGGTCTTTCAACCGAGCAGGCAGTGAAAAACTGCGAAAAGTTCGGACGAAATGTTATCACAGAGGGCAAGAAAAAGTCCATTCCCGTGATTTTTTTAGAGCAGTATAAGGACTTTCTTGTGCTTATACTCATTATTGCTGCGATAGTTTCAGCTTTCATGAAAGATGTTGAGAGCTGTGCAGTAATTCTCGTTGTTATCACAATGAACGCTATTTTGGGTACAGTTCAGACCGTCAAGGCTGAAAAGTCACTGACGAACCTTAAAAAGCTTTCTGCACCAACGGCTAAGGCGCTTCGTAACGGCGAAAAGGTCATTATCCCCTCTGAGGAGATCGCAGTGGGCGACATTCTTCTTATCGAAGCAGGCGACCAGATATGTGCAGACGGCAGGCTGATAGAATGTGCGTCTGTTCAGGTGAACGAGTCGGCACTCACAGGCGAGAGCGTTAATATCGACAAGGATATGAGCGATATAGAGGGCGAAAAGCCTCTTGCTGAACGTGCTAACATGGTTTATTCAGGTTCTTTTGTCACATATGGCAGAGGAAAAATGCTTGTCACTGAGGTGGGTATGGACACTGAGGTGGGCAAGATAGCTTCGCTTATCCAAAACGCATCAGAGAGAAAAACACCTCTCCAGAACACGCTTGACGAGTTCGGCAAAAAGCTTTCCATTGCTATACTTATTGTCTGTGCAGTAGTGTTCGGACTTAGTATGCTTCGTGGCGGCGAGCTTATGGATTCGTTCATGTTCGCTATCGCACTTGCTGTTGCGGCTATTCCTGAGGCTCTCAGCTCTATCGTTACTATTGTGCTTTCTTTCGGCACACAGAAAATGTCAAAGGAAAACGCTATCATAAGAAAGCTTCAGGCTGTTGAGGGCTTGGGCAGTGTTTCTGTAATATGCTCTGACAAGACCGGTACACTGACACAGAACAAGATGACGGTCAGAAAAATAATGGTAGATGGCAGGATAATCGACACTGACGCTGTTGATCTTGATGATGAAAAGGTCAAGACTATGACAAGAGCCATGATCCTTTGCAACGATTCAAGCTGTAAGGACGGCGTTGAGATAGGCGACCCGACTGAAACGGCGCTTATCAACTTCGGCACAAAGCTTGGTATCGACACTGACAAGGTGAGGGAAGATCTCCCTAGAATTTCTGAGATACCATTTGATTCAGACAGAAAGCTTATGTCAACTCTGCACGTTATCGACGGCGAGAATGTGCTATATGTAAAGGGTGCGGCTGACGTTCTTATAAACAGGATAACTTCAAGCGACGAGGAAAAGGCTGTTATAACCCAGCGTGTGGCAGAGCTTTCGGAAAAAGGTCTGCGTATACTTGCATTTGCAGAGAAAAAATTCGACAAGGATACCGTATGTCCAGAGGACGAGGACGGATTGGAGTTTGTCGGTCTTATTGCTATGATGGATCCTCCGAGAGAGGAATCAAAGGCGGCTGTTGCGGAATGCCGCAAGGCAGGCATAAAGCCAGTCATGATAACAGGCGACCATATCGTTACGGCTTCGGCTATTGCCCGTGAGATAGGTATTCTTGACGACAACTCAAAGGCTGTTGAGGGTCACGAGCTTGACGCTTATTCAGACGAAGAGCTTGTTGACTTTGTAAAGGACAAGGCTGTTTACGCTCGTGTTACACCTGAGCATAAAATAAGGATCGTAAAGGCTTGGCAGGCAAACGGCTGTATAGTTTCCATGACAGGCGACGGAGTGAACGACGCACCTGCGTTAAAGCAGGCTGATGTGGGCGTTGCAATGGGCATCACAGGAACTGAGGTTTCAAAGGACGCTGCCTCAATGGTGCTTGCAGACGATAACTTTGCAACTATAGTCAAGGCCATAAGAAACGGAAGAAACATTTACGAGAACATTAAAAAGGCTATACTCTTCCTGCTTTCGGGCAACTTTGCGGCAATTCTTGTGGTGCTTTTCAACTCACTGCTTGGACTTCCTGTTCCGTTTGCGGCAATACATTTGCTGTTTATTAATCTGCTTACAGACTCGCTTCCTGCTATCGGTTTGGGTCTTGAACCTCACTCCGAAGAGGTCATGAAACGCAAGCCAAGAAACGCAAACGAATCTATACTCACACGTCCTTTCCTGGGCGAGATAGCATTGTATGGCGTAGTTATAGCGATAGCAGTAGCTTCGGCTTTCCTTATGGGAAACAAGACAAGCGCAGCTCTTGGTATGACGATGGCATTCGCAGTGCTTTGCTCTGCAAGATTGTTCCACGGATTCTCCTGCAAGAAAAAAGGACCTGTTATCTTCTCAAAGGACTTTTTCAACAACAAGTTTGGTCTTATGGCGTTCGGTCTTGGAATGGTATTTTTAAACTCCGTTCTGCTTGTTCCACCGCTTAAAGGACTTTTCAAGATAGCAGACATGACAGGTATGCAGTTTGCGTGGATATACATTCTAAGCTTTGGCTCTATGCTCGTTATCCAGCTTATAAAGGCGATATTCTTTACAAAGTCTGAAAAGTAAGGTCAAGAGCATGACACATGGTCAATAAATGGGACGTCGAGGACGCCGTCCCCCTACAATTTGTATAAAAAACCGCTCTTCGTGATGTCACGGGGAGCGGTTTTGTTTTACATATCTTCGCAAGGCAGCCAAATGCCGTCCTCTTTATGAAGTATCCTCTGATTTTCAGATCCTCTGAATTTCAGTGAGATGTTTTTCTTTTCGAGAACAAATTCGCCGTCAACGAGGTAGTCGATAAGGCTCAGCATTTCGTCTGTGTACTGCGTTCTGTATGGGGACTTTGAGCCTGCAAGCAGGTCAGTTTCAAGGGTACAGCCTGTGTAGCACCACACGTCCTTGTCGGGAAGTTCTGTTTTCACACGGCGGAGGAGCTTTGTAAGCTCAGGCTGGTTCTCAGGCTCCATAGGCTCGCCGCCAAGGAGCGTAAGCCCTTTTATATAGCCCTTTGAGAGGGCGTTAATTATCTCGTCTGCGGTGGTATCTGTGAAAGGCTTGCCGTAGTCAAAGTTCCAAGTGTCAGGCTGAAAACAGCCTTTGCAGTGGTGTCTGCAACCTGATACGAACAGCGTGACCCTCACACCTGAGCCATTGGCAATATCGGTTTTCTTTATCTCACAATAATTCATTTTCCGCTCCTTTCATACATACAACGCAGGGCAATACGATTTTGTATTGCCCCGATAGTTATATGCTGTTTGCTGTTTTATGTCAATAATAATGTTCATTATTTTCGGATTTTGCAGTTTTGAGTTTTTGAGTTTTCCTTGCTATAATGTTCATTTTTTTGACGAGTTTTGATTTTTGAACTTTTGAGTTTTAACGGCTATAATGTTCAAAATTTTGCGATTTCGCTAGAAAAAAATTTTGGGTTTTAAATCGCCACAATTCCATTTTTGGGGAATCACAAATGCAAAACTCTCTCCTTTATCTCCTGAGTCCTGCCCTGATTCCAGAACTGCGTGCCGATGTAGCCGCAGGTGCGCCTTGCAACGTTCAGAGTGTTCTGATCTCTGTTGCCGCAGTTCGGACACTCCCATACAAGCTTGCCGTCATCTTCTACTATCTTTATCTCACCGTCAAAACCGCACTTCTGACAGTAGTCGCTCTTTGTGTTAAGCTCTGCATACATGATGTTGTCGTAAATATGCTGCATAACTGCAAGAACAGCCTCTATGTTGTTCTGCATATTCGGCACTTCCACATAGCTGATAGCTCCTCCTGGTGAGAGAGCTTGGAACTGTGACTCAAAGGTGAGCTTGTCAAATGCGTCGATGTTCTCGGTAACATGGATATGATAGCTGTTTGTGATGTAGTTTCTGTCTGTTACACCCTCGATAACACCGAAACGCTTCTGCAAACATCTTGCAAATTTGTATGTTGTGGACTCCAATGGCGTGCCGTAAAGGCTGAAATCTATGTTTGTTTCCGCTCTCCACTTTGCGCAGGCATCATTAAGGTGCTGCATAACTTCAAGTGCAAAAGGCGTTGCTGAAGGGTCTGTGTGTGACTTGCCAGTCATGTATCTTACGCATTCGCAAAGACCTGCATAGCCAAGTGATATGGTGGAATATCCGCCGAACAGGAGCTTGTCGATTGTTTCGCCCTTTTTAAGCCTTGCCAATGCACCGTTCTGCCAAAGGATAGGCGCAACGTCTGACGGAGTGCCTTTAAGTCTTTCGTGACGGAGCATAAGCGCACGTCTGCAAAGCTCAAGTCTTTCATCAAATATCTTCCAGAACTTATCCGTATCCTTATATGACGAGCAGGCAACGTCCACAAGGTTTATTGTAACAACGCCCTGATTGAATCTGCCGTAATATTTAGGCTTGCCGTTTTCGTCAAGATATGTTGTAAGGAAGCTTCTGCAGCCCATGCAAGGGTAGCACTGACCATTGCCGTTCTTGTCTACCTTAAGCTCTTTCATTTTCTTTTCGCTTATATAGTCAGGCACCATTCTCTTTGCGGTACACTTTGCAGCAAGCTTTGTAAGCTCCCAATATTTTGAGCCTTCTCTTATGTTGTCCTCTTCAAGGACATATATTAGCTTAGGGAACGCAGGTGTTATATAGACACCCTTTTCGTTCTTTACGCCTTGGATACGCTGTCTGAGCATTTCCTCTATGATAGCCGCAAGGTCATCTCTTGTCTGCCCCTCCGGCACCTCGTCAAGGTACATGAAAACAGTAACGAAAGGTGCTTGACCATTTGTTGTCATAAGAGTGATGACCTGATACTGTATCATCTGAACGCCCTGAACTATCTCAGCCTTTACTCTCATTTCGGCTACCTTATTTATAGTATCCTCGTCGGCAGGGATATTAAGCTCTGCGAACTCTTTTTTTACCTCACGGCGATATTTATCACGGGATATCTGAACGAACGGAGCAAGGTGGGAAAGTGTGATACTCTGTCCGCCATACTGTGAAGAAGCTATCTGAGCGATAGATTGTGTAGCGATATTGCAGGCTGTAGAGAAGCTGTGTGGCTTTTCTATCATGACCTCGCTTATAACAGTGCCGTTCTGGAGCATATCCTCAAGATTTACAAGACAGCAGTTGTGCATATGCTGAGCGAAATAATCGGCGTCGTGGAAATGTATCAGACCTTTTTCGTGAGCCTCAACTATATCGTCAGGAAGCAAAAATCTTCTTGTGATATCCTTGCTCACTTCACCTGCCATATAATCCCTCTGAACTGAATTGACAGTAGGGTTCTTATTGGAATTTTCCTGCTTGACTTCCTCGTTCTCGAAGTTAAGAAGAGAAAGTATCTGCTTGTCAGTAGTATTAGCCTGTCTGACGATAGAACGCTCATAGCGGTAGGTGATATAATGCTTTGCCACTGTATACTTGCCGTGGCGCATGATATCGGCTTCCACCCAGTCCTGAATAGTTTCAACGTCCATAGCCCTATTCATTTCAGAGCATTTGTCCTCTATATTCTGTGCTATCTCTCCTATTTCTCCCTCAGAGAGCCTATCCTTTTCCTCCACAGTGATATTAGCTTTCGCAACGGCATTTTCTATCTTTTCCTTATCGAACGTATTCTCAGCGCCGCTTCTTTTTATTATCTTCACCTATACTCTTCCTTTCATTCTATCCTGCTCAACCACTATATATTGTGGTTGACTTCTTTTATTACAACATAATATTGAACATTTACTATTATACCACAATCAGAATATAAGTCAAGGGCATAGAATGATAAATAATCTACAAAAATTCCGGTTAAAAACAGAGCAGTTTGCCGAAAAAGTATTACAAATGATTACAAACACTTGATTGACAAAAAGTGTGAAAAACAATGGCATTTAAAGGGTGGATAAAGGTGTGAAGCTACAAGAAACGATGTGAACATTCTGTAAAATAAGTGGAGAAATTCAATTAACTTGTTGACAAGGGTGCTTGCATATGATATAATATTAGAGTTGAATGCGCCAGTAGCTCAGCTGGATAGAGTGACTGGCTACGAACCAGTAGGTCGGGGGTTCGAGTCCCTTCTGGCGCACCAATCATTTTTGATACTCACAAAGGAAAATCCACAGGATATAAAAATGTGGACTTTCCTCAGCAAGTATCTTTAAGTATCCTTGCTGAGCATATATGAAAGCTTGTAGTAACAAGCTAGGATATGTTTTGTGACATTTGTTTCGTTTCGCTCTTAGACCTTGTCAAGGCAGCTGCACATTGTGGAGCTTAAGCGAATCATCTGATGTTAATTCATAGTGGCGTCGGCACATAGGCTTGCAGTTAGCTTAACTGTTACTGGCTGGCTCGTGTTCATGTTCTGTAATGTCAAGAATGCCTGATCGGCGTGATTGAACAGAAACGAACGTCATGGCTCTAAGCGACTTAAAGACAACTCAATGTCTTGTTGTGCTTGTGTTTCACATCAGTTGACCTCATCTCAATCTTATTTGAGGACTTACGATATTCGATTTTCAAGCTGCATTTTTGACGAGTTGAATCAGCAGCTAAAAGCAAAAAGAGCTTTCCAGATGTTTGACATCGTGAAAAGCCCTTGACAATCTATTTCCAACGTGCTATAATAGAGCACGAGGATAGCATTCTCTGAAAGCTCCACAGTTGCTGTAACATCTGTGCTGCTGGGCTTATAATCTCCTGCAAGAGGTTATAAGCCTTAGAGGGTGCGTTTTTTTATGCCCTCTTAATTTCCTCTATACATTAATTATACCACCATTTTGTCAATTTGTCAATACTTTTGCGGAAATTAATGGCGAAAAATATATATTTTATATATAAATGCAAAAGAACCCCTAGTGTGTCACCGTGACACACTAGGGGCTAATATATTATCGTAGATATTCTTGTGCAAGTGCAGTATGATTTTCATTTTTCTCAAATGTGAAATCATATTTATCATTGGCAACATCCATGTGTACTGTTATGTCTGATCCGTCATAATCCTCTGGCAATCTATAAACATAGCTAAACTCGGTGCTTTCAAGTGGCTCTAAATCATAATCTTCACGAATTTCATGATAACAGTTAACAATATTATCGTTCTCCAAAACAAATGCAATGCCGCTATCATAGCCACCATTGTCATATATATCTAAATCATATTCATATTTATCCTGATATATAGCTTTACTTGATATTCTGTCTTTAAGAATGATAGATTTTGTTTCAAGGTTTTTATACTCCAAGTCAACAATGAGGTAACTCTTGCCTGTTTCTTCTTTATCATCATTTGTGAAAAAAACATACTTGTATGTTGGAACAGAAAGCGTGTATTCATCATCAACAGTGTATTTGTTGCCTGATTTGCCTTGAATATAGGCTGTATCAGTTCCCACGTCAGTGCCGCCCTCAGTATTAGGGTTTTCACTGCATGATACCAATGAGAGCATTAATGCCGCCAAAAATACAGAAACACATTTCTTCATAAACAACTTCTCCTTTATAATCCTATTTTTATATATTATACCGCAAAAACATATATTTGTCAACAAGTGCATTGATATAAAGATATAGAACGCCCTAATGTGTCACGGTGACACACCAGGACGTTCTTTACTAAAATAGTTAAGTTTTGAGTATTTATGTGTTAAACTCATATTTTTTATTTTATATTTATAGAAATAAAGATAAAAGATAACATGTTTTTTGTCTTTTTTATAGTGAAAAAAACTATTTTTAGAATTGTTAGTGAAAAATTTGACTTTTATTTTTTGGTGTGATATAATAAAATTTTCGCCCAAAGTGGAAATTTAGTGAAAAATGGTCAATTTATCACATTTTTTCTGAAAATAATAAAAAAATCGGTTTTTGTTCGTATATGCGTTTGACGGCAAGAAAATTTTGTGGTATAATATTACTTGGATGAGGAAATAAAAAGCAGACCTGCTTTCAGATATTAAAGGAAAGGAGGTAATTGCCAAGTGGATGTACCAATTTTAGCACTGACCATTTTGCTTGTTTGGGTTTTGGGCAACATTATAAAAGAGCAAAAAAAATAACCGTGCTAGCCTGTCAAACTAAACGGTTATTTTAAATAATCACAGACAACCAACTTAGTAAGTTGCGTTGCCTCATCTATGTTTAATATAGCACAATTTGAGTTGATTGTCAACATTGTTAAGACTTCTCAGGGCGTTTATGCTCTGGGAGGTCTTTTTATTTATGTTATGTACAATGTGAAAAATTATGAATGTGTCACGGTGACACATTCATATCTTTCATGTAATCTTCAATAGTGTTAGCAACGTTAAGCTTCTCTTGAAATGTTAAGTGAGTGTAGATATCGCTCGTCACTGACAAACTGCTGTGTCCGAGCCATGCAGATACGGCTTTCATGGGAACGCCATGCTGAACGAGCAGGGAAGCGCAAGTGTGGCGAAGATCGTGAAAGCGGCATCTGAGGTGCATTTCGTTCATTAGTCTGATGTAACGGACAGAAAGTTCATCAGGCTGTATAAGAATGCCCTTGCTATCAACGCATATGTATTGTAAATATTGCCGTGAATAGCTGCTCCTGTTAGCTGCATAAGACAAGCACTGCTTGTGTTTGAGCCATTTCAAGTAGCTGTATACACTGTCAGGCAGCGGAAGTGTGCGGCGGCTTGACCTTGTTTTAGGCACGTCAGAAAATATAAGCGTAGTTTTATGGTTTTTGACGCATTTGACCACAGTATGTTGAATACACATCGTGCGCAGCTCAAAATTGATATCCGACCAACGCAGCCCCAGAACTTCACTGCGCCTAAGTCCCATTGTTCCTGCTATAAACACAGGTGTGTAAATTGCAGTGTGTTTTATTTTGCTCAGAACAAGATCAAATTGATCCGTGCTAAGGAAATTTCCGCAGAACTTGTTACAGGAGGGAAGTTCTGCAAGAAGTGCGGCATTTTGGTCTGTCAATCCGTTCTTTATGGCAAATTTCAGTGCCATCTTGATGTTTGAATGATGTTTCCTGATGGTTGAGCCTGATAAGCCTGATTGAAGCTTTGTGAAATAATATTCTTCAAGCACTGCTGGCGTGAGCTGAGAAAGCATTGTACCCTTGTTGCGAAAATACGGCACAAGGTGGTGATTGACCTGGGTGCAGTAAGCTTCATATGTGTTGGCTTTTACAGACATTTTTTTGTTGTGCAGCCACGTTTCAAGCAGATCGGCGAACGGAGTGTCACTAGCTTTTTTAGCCGACAACTTGTCCTTAAGCTGTTGGTTTTCTCCTGCAAGCTGTATCACAAGTTTTTCAAGTTTTGTTTTTTCGTCAATTAGTTCTTCGATAGTCATAATGATCCCCTTTTTTGATATAATAAATTAATTATATTACAAAAACAGGCATTTTGACAGCTTGAATTGATATCTGTCTGAAAGAAAAAAGCGAATTTCACATAAAAAACAAAAATACGCTTCAATAACTTTGATAATAACTAAGTATATAAACCAAAGTCAATTATTTGATTTCAGACAGATAATCAAGAATGGGTCAGTTATAGACAGTTCATTTTACCCACTACCCCTTTTTAAGAAAAAAATCTCTAAAAGCCGCATTTTTTTCTTAAAACCTATTGACAAACCCGATTTTTTGTTATACAATGAACTTGTGTTTTTAATGGGTGTGTTCATTGCAAAGCAATGAATGCTCTGCCTCCTGCTTGAGCGGCGGGAGGCTTTTTTTATTCTGCTGTGATGAACATATATGCAGACAGTATATGTGTTGTCTGTAAAATCACCTGCACGAGTTCTGATTTTCTTCTTACGAATGAATTTGCCTTTTACAAGCTTTTCTATCGTCCTGAGAACGTCCTGACGGCTCATGCCAAGAAGCTTAGATAGATCATTATAGCTTTGGAAAAAGCTCTTGTGCGAGCTGTCAGCCAACTTACAGCACATTGCATAAACTCTGAATTCATTTCCATTCAATCTGCTCATAAGCTTTTTATCCATGGTGAAATATTTAGAAGCTGTAGATATGGCTTCAATAGTGTATGTATATGTGCCAAGCTTTCCAGGAGCATTTGTTTGGCGCTTCTGGGACTTGATAAATCCACTCTTGAGCAGCGAACTTGCCGCACGTTTAACAGTGGATACCGAAAAGCCGCATAGTGACACAAGAGTTGTCTGCTTGACTGTGATCTCATAGCCAAGCAGATTTCTTTTTGTATTCTTGTGGATAAGACTATAGAATACACAGGCAAGTTTCAAGTCTGATGCCTGTGTAAAACGTGTAACAAAGCTGTTAGGTATTCGCATTTTTCAATTCCTCATTATTAATGTATTGTTCCAGTGCCGCCCATTCATCGGCAACAAAATTGCTGCGTATATCAGGACGTTTCTGTATTTTCTTTATGTAGCCCCTTGCAGCGGCATAGTTTTTCTTTTCAAGCAGGCTGCTAAGCTCATCGCCAGCAAGTCCATTGACCTTATAGAGCAGTGCAGATATATCTACATATGGGAGTTCGCTTTGAGAAGCAGGGAAGTCATCGGGGAGATAAAGCTCGTCTGTGCTTTCATCAAAGCCGTCCTCGTCATCCTGAAAGCCATTGTCAGAATAAGCCTGGGCAAATATTTTTCGTGTTTCATTCTTACGAAATTCTTTGAGCTGTTGGATATGCTGCTGATACTCTATGACCTGGCGCTGCGCCTGACTTGCCTGTTTTTCAAGATCCAATGCAGCTTTATACATAAGCTCAGAAACCGCTCCGCCTGCAGCCTTTATTTTCTCAATATCATTAAGCTGCATATAGTATTTGTTCATGGCACTTTCTACATTATTTTTCAGCTTATCAAGTCTATACTGATTGCCTATAACGCCCAAACTGTCCCAAAGCTCATCATATGGGTAAAGCACAGCAGAAAGGTCTATGTTATGGTTTCTTATAGGCAGATTTTCGACAGGTATTCTTGGCGGCTTATTCTCGATAAGGTGATAAGGCGTGATATTAGTCCGTATTGGCTCACAACGCATTTTCTTAACTATGGCAGTGCCAAAAGGAAGCTTAGACAGCTGTGTGGTATCGAGCAGAGCCTTGCGGTCAACGTGTTCGCCTTGGTGATCGATAAAGCCGTATAGGCTTCCGCTGAATGTAAGATAGTTTATGGTCTCGTTTCCTATCATTTCGGAAAACGCCTTGTTAGTGTTTCCGTTAAGAGAGAGTATGTATATCTGAATATTACAAGCGCCCTTTATGCCGTCCTCTTCTTTATCATACTTTTTGAGCTGACCATAGTCCTGCAGAAAGAGATTGAACAGAATGTTAGCTCCTGGAGAAGCATTCATTTTGCTGCTGAGGTCAGGAAGCTTTGTCATTTGACCAAACTCATCGTAGATATACTCTATTTTTCGTGGCAATTTGCCGCCCTGGTATTTTCTTGCCTGCTTTGCAAGGTACATAAAGGATTGGTCTGCAAACATTGAAGCTATTACATAACGTGATTTTTCTTCATATGGAACGAGCATATATATAATGCAAGGCTGATCTTCATTGATAAGGTCAGCAAAGTTTATTTCATTTTTAGATGTCAGCTTTTGAACACCCATATCCGTCATGAAGATCTCAAGGTCTGCGGAGAGAACAGTGTATATTGAAGAACGTGTATCGCCCTGGGAGAACTTTGACGTTGAATAGGATGTTCTTGCAAGACAGCCCACAGGAAGCGCATTGAACAGCTCATCGAGAGCATTGACCATTTTCTTATTGCCGCTTTCGTCCTCGATCACCGTATTGTATACGCCAAATTCAGTAAAGAATGTTGTTATGCTGTACATATTAACGTTTGACATATCACCTTTTTCATAGCCTTTATCAAGAAAATAGTATATCAAGGCGCTTAAAAGTGACCTTGCAGAGTCTGTCCATATTGCTTCGCTTTGTACATCGTCTGTAAGACAGTGGGCAAACGAGCTGACAAGCTTAGAGGTTTGTGAAAGATCGTTGCTTCCGCTCCGTTTTGCAGCGAGATATTCGTCAATGATAAGTTGTAGAGGATTCCAACAATCAGATCGGTCCGTATCGATAAGATTAAGAGTGACTATCTTATATCCGTTATTTGCAAAATCTTCATATGTCAGTTCAAGCAACTCGCCTTTCATATCGTTTATGATAAGCGAGGGCTTATTTTTTGAGTTAGCCATAAGCCGCATACTTGGCAGCACATAGCATTCGCCTTTACCTGAACGAGGAGCGCCTACTATCATAGTGTTGTATGTGCCAGTTTCAACATAGTACATACCATTGCTTTCACCAATGAGCATACCAGCTTGTTCCGCTGACTTTATATTATCCATAGGGACTGCCTGAAAGTGTTCAAGAAGCTCATTATCTTCCATAAATTTATTATCACCCTTGATGTCCTTGCTGTCATTCTTCATACGCCACAGAGTATGGAGCTTTACTGTTATACACAAGCCTACTACCATTGCCAGGATAATTTCAAAAATGAACATCATAAATCCTGACGGAACAATGATGTTCCACGGCATAAAGTGAGTGCTTGTGTATTCACCAGAGCGTCCGTTAAGGCTTACCCTGCGCATACTTTTAAAGATGTAAATAAAAATGCTGTTAAAGATCACATACAGTATCGATGTAGCTATTGCAAATTGTTTTATTCTGACATTTCGACGGTCTTTGTCTTTTTCAATAGGTGTTTTATTCACCGCATTTAAAATACGCATAGCAAGATCATAGATCCAACCAAATACAAAAAGTATTTTTGCGATGATAAGATTTTTTATGCGCTTAAGTTTTTCAAGATCCATATTAGTTCCCCTTTATATGCTATGATATTGTTCTTTTGCTTTCGCCATTTCCTGCTCGATCTCAAATTCTCTCATAAGACGTGCGGTTTTTGCTTCCTCAGATTTAAGGGCGTTGCGCAGCATACTTGATGATTTATGAAGAAGTGTCCTCTGCGCCTGCATACAGCCTGCAAGTCTGAACTCAAATGGTATATCCGCTTTTTTACCGCTTATTATCTTTTTAGCAATGTCATTGCCTGAGCGTGCTGACTTTCTCAGCCATTGATATGCTGCTTTCTTTTGACCATCACGAAGCAGCATTAAACCATAAGCGAGCTGTCCACTGTTGTTGCCATTTAAAGCGCACTGACGGAAGCACTTTTCAGCCATTTCGTTTTTATTTTCAGACAGATACACTTTTCCAAGAATATACTGTGCATTTGGATCGTTGTATTCAAACGCAGAACGCTTGAGGTATTCTTTAGCTTTTGTATTATTGAATGAGCTATAATATTTGCCCAGAGTGTATATCGCAGGCTCAAAGTCCTTATCGGCGGCTGATGAAAGGTAGCGTATTCCTTTTGAAACTTCTGTTGATTTTCTGCTATCAAGAAGAATTTTTCCTGCAGCATACATTCCGTAAACATTATCCTTGTCTGCGGCTTTGATGAAATACTGCAATGCTTTTCTTTTGTCCTGAAATGAAAGATACAATTTACCAAGGCGGTATGCTGCTGTTCCCATAACATCATCTTTATGCTCAGCAGCGTGCATAAGGTGCTTTTCTGCCAGAGCATTGTCATTGAATTGCTCCTGATAGAGTTTTCCGAGAGTGTATGCTGCATAGTAATTATCTTTTGCTGCTGAACGTTCTAAGTATGATACCGCCTTGTCGTATCTCTCTTGTGAAAGATACAGCTTGCCAAGACTATATTCACACAATCCTGTTTTATCCTGTGCGTTTTCAGCACCCTTTATCAGAACTTTTTCAGCCTTTTGAAGATCTTTTTTGCTGTCGCTCTGATAGAGCTTACCGAGCATATATTGTGCTTTATAGTTATTGGAGTCCGCCGAGAGCAGCAGATATTTTTCAGCACATTCAAGGTCTATATCCGTTCCTTTGCCATTCAGATACATCATACCTATCTTGTAGCTGATATTATCGTCATGGTTTTTAGTGAATACTTTCTCTAAACCTGTTAAAGCTTCAGCGTAAAAATTATGCGCACTCGTTAGGTCTTTTTCTACTCCTTGACCCAGTTCATAAGCTTGTCCTACGGCATAACTTGCGAAGGGCATTCCGCCTTTGCTGCTTAGTGAGCGCATATAATAGTCAAATGCTTTGGCATAGTCTGTTTCAACACCAGAGCCGTATTTGTATATGTTTCCGAGAGCAAAATAAGCATATTTATTTTCAGACAGCTTATAATGCTCTATGGCTGAGTTATAGTCTTGAGTAACGCCAAGCCCATATTCGTACATTTTACCTATACGATAGTTGAGATAGGATTTTGTCCAATTATCACGTTTGTCATCATTCATGCTTACTATGGACAGCAGCTTGTGAAAATCCTCAAAGGCTTTGCTGTAATATTGCTGACTTAGTGTATCGCCGTCATTGGATTTTAGCATTTGGCTGTCATAAAGCTTGCCTATGTCATATGTTGCGAGAATATTTCCGCTTTTGCTTTCTATTGAGAGTATTTCAAAAGCTTTTTCGGGGTCTTTCTTTATGACTGCTGATTTGTTCTGTTCATTTCCGTACATATAGTCGAGGGCAAGCTTATAGTTCTTGCTCCAATCTATGCGTAGACGTTCCACTGCCTGATCGCTTTTATCATTTTCAGACAGATACGCTTCGGGCTCTTGCGGAAAAATATCCGTGCTGTAGTCAGGAGCATTTGGTTCATACAACTCATCATAATTTCTTGAAGATAGGTACATTTCCAAATCATCAGGGATATCAGAGTTTTCTAAAGAGTCATAAGGCATAGCATCCTCTAAATCATCGTTTTTATTTTCAGACAGATACACTTTTGATTTCTGCGAGGAAATACCGTTGTTGTAGTCAGACTCATTTTTCTCAGAAAAGCCTTCGCTTTCTTTTTCAGACAGATACGTTTTCGTTTTTGGAAAGTAAGAAGTATTATCAAGATCTATATGGGAATGCAGATCCTCAGGTGGTTCAAAATTGACATTCTTTGTGTTGTAGTATTCACGGCAGATAGAAAGAAATGAGTTTCCTACTCTGGAGTAAAAACCTGACGGATCGTGAAGCTGATGTTCTTTATACTCAGCCCACCTTGAATTTTGTCCGTATCTGTTTCGGAACATTGCTTGTGTGCTGTCGAGCTTATGAAGATATGTGTCAAACATTATTTGCAAAGTTTGATTTTCTGATATGACAGATCTGATACAACTGTCTATCTCGTTTTTTGTCACATCATTTTGTTTTGCATACCACCACTGCTTGCCGCTGTTTTTTAGGTCATCAGGAAGCTTGTCGATAAGTGCGTTTATTTTTTGAATACTGCCTGCAAACTCGGACTTGATATGAGGTGCAAGCACGTTTCTTTGAAATTCAGTAAGGTTAGCAGCGGCGGCACTTTTGTCAATGAAGTGCGTCATTTCAGTTTTCAAAGCGTTGAAAGCTTTCTGCTCGATATCGTCTTGACCTTTGTTTTTGTATGTAATGCGCCTATCTTCAAGTCGGTGATATTCAAGAAGCTGATAATGGATATGTACATTACCTGTATTGACGTGAATGCTGCCGACCCAGTAGCAGTTACTTGCATCCAGCTTTTCTGATTTGTCTATCATTTTGTTAATGCCTTTTCGTGCGGCTTCAATAAGTGCCTGGCGGTTGAGCTGATTGCCGACTATGAAATTATTCTGCCGCAGATATGCGTTATCAAATGAGATAACTCCTGCATATTTCGGACAGCCCTCAGAGCGGCTGACAGCTTCAAGCTGACGTATCTTGTCTATATCGGCAGGAGTCAGACTATCTTGTGTGCTTGTGAAAGCACCTAATGAGCGTTCAGCTTTTATGTTTTGAGCCTGACTTTTCTCGTTTGGCACAAATTCTGAATATACATACTCCATTTCGTTGGCGTGTTTGTTCGGCTCAAAAGCTTCAGGGCGGAGCATATAGTCCAGAAAATCGAATATCTTGTTGCCACCGTCACCGCTTATTCGCCACTTGTATACGAATTTGCATTTGTGAAATATTCCTGGTGTCATTATTAGTCACTCTGTTCGTCTTGCAGGGAGTCTGCACCCTTATCAACTGAGCGCTGATGTACGATGCTCTTGTAGTTGTCATTTGATCGTGACATGACGTCATGCGGTTCGCTGTCACTCAGACGCTTGTCAGCTGAGTGGAATTCCTGCACTTCGTAGAAGTGCAGAAGCGTATTAATTCCGTCACGTTCCTGATATATCATGCTGTTATTTTCTTTTGCAATCGTCAGCAGCTTTTCAATGTTATCTTGAATGTTTTTCAAACATTCATCGTTTGGTGTTTGTTTGATGTTATTGTAGGCACTGTCTATCAGAAACGCAAGACAATTGCTGTATGTTTTAATTCCGTTCAGCTCCATTATCTTTAAAAACCTTTGATAATGTAGTTCTGAAAAAGACAGCAGCTTATTGATAGGTTTGCTTTTCATTTTTTCATCCAACCTTTCCGTGTAGTTTGATTTTATTTTGTGATATTTAAGTTAGAGGTGTGGGTCAAGAGCATAAAGGCGTGACCCCCACGCCTTTTGGAAAGCTCGGTAGAACCGAGCTTTCAAGTGGGGTACAGTGACCCCCATCGGGTCTTTTTCTATATACGATTTATATACGATTTTTTGTATATATTTGTAATTTATATATTTTATATATATTGCAAATCAAAATTTATATATGATTTATATACGAAAACTTCCTCTATTTACCTCTTTATATACGAATTATATAATTTTTATGCTGTAATAATCTGTATATATTTCTATTGTGTAAACAAAACGGGCTTGTTTATGAACTTTCTTTGTCCGAAATTTCAAGTATCCTGAGAATTTCTTCATTTGTAATTGAGTTTTCTTCAGAATTTGTTATCGTTTCTGTAAGCAGATTTTCGATTTTTTCTGTTGTATTTATCATTTTTTGCGCTGCAATATACACATTATTTATAGTGGAATTTGCACCCTCTGAAAGGCGGTCAAGCTCCTGATTTACTAACGCACGAACGATAGGCGGAAGAATATTTACGACAAAATCATCACGGCTTTTTACATAGTCGGATATAATTTTGTTGTAAAGAGTGTTCTGAGAAATGCCTTCATCTTTTGCAATTTTGTCAATTTCATTTGCCACTTGTGTGGGAACATTGCGAATTTTAATATCCATTTTCAATTACTCTCCTTATATACTTCATTGTAGAAATCAGCTTCATCACCATATTTTTTTGCTATCTCTTTGCTGTTGCCCTTGAACACGTTAGGGAGAATTTGCGGTATGGTGTAAAGGAAAAAGCCTTGCTCAGGTGTCCACTTATTTAATTCAAAGTAATATGGTTTACGTCCTTCTTCTTTTATATATACAGCAGTGAAATTTTTGTCTGCAAACCTTATCTCTTCAATGCTGTTATATTGGAAGTGGTAATCCTTTTTTTTATCTTTATAGTAAGCAAGCTGCAGTTCATTTTCCGTTGCCTTTATATAAAGAAAATGCCTTGGATATTTCACAAACATCTTTCCTGTTATCATTGCGATAAACACAAAAAGTGCTGTCAGAAAATAAAAAAGCAGTGCTGCTTTTGCAAAAAGTGCAGATAAAAAATACATTACCAATGCACAAAAAACTGCGATTATAACAGTGTATTTTATCTTGTTAGTTCTCGCTTTTAGAACTTGAAATTCATCATCAAAAGAACTGTTTTCGTTATTGACAGGATACTCAAAAAGTATATTTTCCATAGCACTTTACCTCACTTGTTCTGTGATGAAATAGTTATATCACTGCTGCATATTTTCACGTTATTATCTTTAAAAGTCCTCAGTTCTCCCTTAACTACTATCACGCTGCCTTTGCGCAAATGATTTCTTGTAAAGGAAATTGTGCTTTCCTCATTAACGTATACAGTGAAAACATCGTTAAAGCTCTGCTCGCCTTTTTTAGCCTTTCTAGGCACTGCGATAAGAAATTCGATAGCATAGGCACTTAGGTTTTTTATATCAGAAACGATAAAACCTATTACTCTTACTTTGTTTGAAGAATTATTAAAAGTCATTCTGATTACCTCTTTTCATTATTGGCTAACTGTTATCATACAGCTTGCCTTTAAGCCCTTATCTTCTGTTGTTGCGGTTATGATAGCTTTGCCTTTTGATACGGCTGTTACATTGCCGTTGCTGTCAACTGTTGCAATATCAGGACGGTTACTCTCCCATTTTACGTTCTTATTAATGGCATTGTCAGGCTCGATCTCTGCACGAAGCTGAGTGCGTCCTCCCACTTTAAGCTGAACGTCATTATACTCAAAATCTGTGGCAAGCTTTATGGAATAAACTCTAGGCTGCGTTGTTGTAGTTGTTACCTGCTCTGTCGGTTGTGTAGACGGCGCAAGTGTTTGAGCAGGCTCATTATGTGTTGCGCCAGTAGTCTGTTCTGGGGCATATGCAGGCTCATCATAACGTCTTGTTTCCTGCGGTCTTGTGTTGTTTTCTGCTGTTGCAGCTTGATGTTTGGTTGAAGTAGTTGTGCTTGTTTGTGACTCTTCTGCCGCCTTTTCGCTGACGTTATGTGTTGTTTGTGATGTAGCCTTTGTAGTCACAGCGACAGCTTGTGCTGTTGTGGATATTGGACTTTTTGTGCTTGAAATACTGCTTGCTGTACTCGTTTGTGTACGGCTTTCAGTATTGCCTGGGACGATTTTTATTGCACTTTTCTGCATATCTTTTCGGTCAATAGTTATCGTTCTAATGTACCCTTTTCCTTTCTCAGTGTGTGCAGGGATCTTCTCTCCAAATTCATCATATGCGTCTGCATATTTTGTATCTGGCAGAGCAGATCTGACAACAACACGCATTATCTTGAAGTCGGACGGAGGGTCTTTCACTGTTACTTTTCTTGAATAATCATCATATTTTTCGCTGAGTGTGAACTTATACTCTGTTAGATCATCATCAAATCTTATCGTCTTAATTTCGGGATATGTTGCCCCAGTATCACTGCCAGAAAGGCGGCATTTTAAAACAAATTCGCAAATATTATCGTGGTAAGAAGCGTCTGTTATCTTTATATTGTAGCAATTAAGTGTTAGCGACTGGTTATAATTATTGCTTTTGCTTTTGTATGTAATTGATTGCATCCATCTGTTCGACGTAAGAAAAAATGCTGCTAACAACACTGTCACAACAGTAAATATTATATATATTTTACTGCTGCTTTTAGGACTTACTACTTTCATCGTGCCGCCTCCGTTCCTGCAGCTTGAAGAAGTTCTTTGATAAGATTATCCACCATTTGAACTATAACTGCGTCAATATAATGACTTATGTTTTGCTCCATTCTAAGGTAGGAATATGTTTCTGCAAGGAAGCATTTCCTGAAATAATCAGCATCCATTTTTCTTAACATAAGTCCATATTCCTGCTTAGAATATTCGTTGTAATAGTGAGAAAAACAGTTGTGGATTATCTCTATTCTGTCCTCTGCATTGCCCATATAGAGGAGCTGTCTTGCGCCAACAATTCTTCTGCAATGCAGCTTGTCCCTGCCTGCTCCTAATGACAACAGCATTTGACCAGGCTCAAATGCTGTGCTTTCTTTAAGCTCGGCATATGAGAATTGCGGAAAGGCTTGGTGCAATATCTCAATGCTTTCAGGCGATTGTTTAAGCACCAATCGGTATTGAACTAGGGAGAAAATGACCTTTATAGAGCCTGCTGCTGTGATATTTCCGTCAGGAATAAAGTCTAATATTGATTGAGTTGCAAACCATAATCCTGCAAAATATTTTCTTGTGCGGCGAACAAGTTTTTCAATAAACTCTGTTACCTGTGGATATTTCACTGAGATAAATCTGTGAGCTTCGTCAATAAGACACACAACATTTCTTTTATCCCAAGGATTGATAAGGTTTTGATTGTAGCCTATGTTTTTGCATATCGTTGACCACATAATAGTGAGAATATTAAAAAGCTGAGCGTTGTATACATTCTCAGCCATTTCACTTATGCTCTTAACATCAAAGATTATCAGGTCATTGTTTTTTACATCAACATTAGTCGCTCCGTCAAACATTCCTGCATATGCACCTTTGCCGCAAAGCTGTTTTATATACACCTGAATGTTGCTGTACGCTTCGTATTTTCTTTCTGGCATACCTGTCCTGTTGCAGAGCTTTTTGTGAAGCTTGTTGTTTACATCTGTAAAAGACGGAAACTGTTTCGGATCAAGATATGTAACATCTGTTTCAGGGAAAATACCCTTGTCCGACAGACATTCAGTTACAAGATCCATGAAGATTTCCATAGTGTACATATCTATTTCTGGCATATACATTGACATAAATGTGCGTATTCTTGACATTTCAGAAGCAAAATTTTCTCTTGCTTCGTCCTCTGGGGATATCTCATCATCAACTCGTGAGTCTACAACTTTACATATTTGCAGAGGATTTATTCTTGAATTGCTGTTTATCTTTATAGTCTGACCGTCATAGACCTTTGCCATAGGCTGATACTCGCTTTCGATATCAAGCACCATTACTTTATTGCCTATAAGCAATTGATCTTCAAGCATGGATTTCAGCGTTACCGACTTACCGCCGCCTTTAAGTCCTATTGCCAAAAGGTCAAAGGAATTACGACTTTTAGTCCGTTTAAAGGTATTGAGAATATTAAGACCGCCTGTTTCCGTGAAGCCAAAGAAAAGCCCTGTATCGTCTATATGTGATTGATAGTAAAACGGAAACTGACGTGACAAGGTATCAAACACTGGGAAAGGAGTTTTTATTGTATTGCTCTTATCAATGGTGGATAAAAACTCATGCTGCATTATATTTGTTGGAACATACGCTGTCAAACCGCTGAGTTCAAGCTCGTGGATCAGTTCCTTTGTTCGCTTATTCAATGAGTTTAGATCGGTATCACTCACAATAAATCTGAGCGTTACATAGTATATCTGCTCATTGCCGTTTTTTATGTTCTGGTATATCATTTCTAGCTTCTGATATTCAGTGCTTGTATCGAGCTTTTCTGTGGCGTCCTGAATTATACCACCTCGTGACTCTAACTCTCGCAGGGAAGAACTAAGTTCATCTAATACAGTTTCTTTATCAGCCACATTAACGTCCCATACTATCGTGTCATTCGACTGTGTAACTATTTGAGCAAGTCTAAGGTCATCTATCTCAGCTGCATAATCGTACACTACCACTGTCTGAGCAAACACATCATTTATCTTGTAATAGTTTGGCTTAAATATTATTGTTTCAGGCAGGATAGTTTCATTAAGATCTCCATTTTCGGACAACTGCTGATTTTCTGTATTCAGACAGATAAGCTTATTGAGCGTAACGATTATTTCTTCGGTTGAACACCATGATACATCAACATCTCTCATGTGGCTTATAAACCTCTGAGCGCCAGTATATATTTTCTTCTCGTCATCAGAGTAAATAAAAAGGTAAGCCATTCGGTCATAATGGCTTACCTCAAAATCTTCAAATATATCATGCTGTTCGTTGAGCAGATATTCTGAATACCTGTTAATGCTTTTCTGCATTTTATACTTTATATAGGCTTTCTGATTAGCAAGATACGGAGTTTTTGAAGTGAAAACGTATTTGTGATCAGTGCCTATAGATAAAGTTGCCTTGGCAAAATTATTGAAAACTGTATTGCGGTCATAATCGTTAAGATCGAATATATCCATGCCTGATACGGCAAGAACACCCATTTTAAGTGATTTTCCTTTGACCTTAAGCGTCACAATGCCATTTTCAATGCTTTCAAATGAAAGACGTGACATTATACTCGATTGGTCTTCGGCAGCTTTCTTATGAGCTTTTCTTTTTGAAAAACCTTTACCATTGACCTTGTTATTCGTGCTTTTCGGCGTCGATGATCTCCTCATCATTGATCTCTCCTCCTTGGTGCTTGTGCAGAGTTTTATTTGTCATTAGGAAACTGAGCCACTCAAGCCATGCTTCAGCAAAGCTTTTGCATGGATCAGAGGGGCTTTTTCCGCTCATTATGAGAAATATCACACTACAGAATATGATAAATGGAATGCCTAGTTTGGGACTTACCATGATATTGGCTAACTGTGATGACACCATTAGCGTTACTATCAATCCGATTATTTTTGTAAGGTTGATATGGCGGAAGATACGCTGTTCCGCTTTTGTCTTTTTAGGTACTACTCCCATATGTTACTTGCCTCCCTTGTCCTTAAATCCATTTCCTTTTGATGTGTCAGGCTTATTGTTATTATTGCTTGCTGCAGCCTTTGGAGCGTCAAAGCCACTGCCACGAGCAGGCTGAGATGTGCCGCTATTATTGCTGTTATTGTTGCTGTTTCCGCTGTTGTTATCGGCTCTTGCGTCAGTTCCATTTGTGCCGTCTTTGCCTGCTGCGCCTTGCGCACCTCTGTCGCCTTTAGCTCCATTCATGCCGTTAGCGCCATTTAAGCCGTCTTTTCCGTCAGCACCCTTTGAAGCGCTGCCTGCGCCGCCTGATGAAAAGCCCTCTCCTACAGACTCTTTTACGTTATTGGCAATGTTGTCTTTTGCATTTGAGAATGTATCTTTTATTGAGCCTGGATTTGTTGCTGCATAAGCTGCCTTTGCGCCTGCATTAGTATGACCGAAAGCTCCGCCGACAGCGCCTGTTACAGTTCCAACAGCCGCTCCGCCTATAGCTTTTCCTATCTTTCCAGGGGTAGTATCACCGCCGTGTATACCGCCATATACGCCGCCTGCAAAGCCTTTTACTGCTCCTGCTGCGCTGCTTGCGGTATGCTTTGCTATATTACTTGCACCATGTACAACGCTGCTTCCTGCACGAGCAAGTCCCATTGTGGCATAACTGCCCATTTGCATTGATTGGTTGATAGCCATCATTGTGGCTGCGCCAGACTTAACACCTGCGTCAATGCCGAACAGCTTTGTTAGTATCTCAGGTCCATCTATAACAAATTTTGCTCCTGCGATTATGACTATAAGCATTACGGCAAAATTATCTCCATAATCAGAAGATTTTACGCCCCATATAACGGAAATATATATCCTTATGAGAATGACAACTATCATAAGAACAATATTTGAGAGAAGCATATTTTGTATAGCTTTTTTTGCACGTCCTGAGCCATTAAGATCAGTTGCTATTATAAAAGGTGTTATGAGCTGTGAGAACATTATCTCAAAAAGGGTAGTTGCTATTTTTATTCCGCTGAAAATAAGACAAATAGCTACTGCTATCATTAGTACGAATGTTGACCAGAAGTCTATGTGATAATAGTACAAGCTGTCATATGTGTATCCGCTAGTAATATTTCTTCTTATAACTTGTTCTAAAGAGTTAAGATTGTCATATTCTTCTTCATCAAAGAGCGGAAAAGCTTGATATGTTGCATTAACAGGCTCTGCTTCTTTAGCAGTCCTTGTGTTTGCAGCTATGTTAAGATTTCTTATGACATCATTTTTTATGATATCAAGCGCTTCTTCAACAGTGTGTGCATTTGCTCCAACTTCCTGCGTTTTGCCTGCGGCAGCTACAGCAGGGTGGTTTGCTATAAGGTCACGAAGATATGTATTATAGTTAATGACATTTGTTATCCTGCTGCCGTCTGGATAATGCAGATCTCCAAGTGTAGCACCATAAGGACAGGCGTCACCAATAGAAGCTGATAAAAATGTTTCATAATCTTTTTCAGACAGAACGCTTCCGTATATTGAGCCTGATGTGCTGTATACAGAACAGTAAACTTGCATATTTGCGCCATAATCAGCGCTAAGTATAAGTTCGCCGTTTGCATTTTTTAGAATATTATATTCATCTTCAAGACCGAGCAGGGACATCATGTTTTCTGTTGTCAGGTCATTGAATTTTTTCTGGGCAGGGTATACATCATTTACATCAGTGATATAATAGGTAGTCCATGGTTTATCATCATCAGGCGCAATACCACCAGTTATCTCGATATCTTTTATATTTCCAGAACTTCCCACAGTGTCAAGATAGTTCATTTTTTTCTTCAGGTCAACGCTGTTCTCGACGTCATATATTCCTGAAGCTAAAAGATCTTTTCCGAGTGTTCCTATAGCAACTGTTCCGTCACTGTTTACACTTGCTTGCTCAGATTGATCGTTTATCTTAATGTTTTGAGCTACATCAACACCTTTGCTGCGGAGAGAGTTGCAGGAAGATATAAAGGTAGGAAATGCCACAAGAAGTATAGATGAAACGAGTATGCTCATTAGAAAACTAGACACACGGATCTTGTCATGAAAGACTACTAATGCACAAGCCCCTAAAACAAGTGCAAGGCTCATTACTGCTATTATGACGGTTCCCATTTGACCAAAACTGAATTCATCTGATAGGTAATCAAAGAAGTTGAGCTTGAGCAGGGCATTGATAGCTTTATCAAAATAGTCTATTACATCTGCAAGAAAACTCAGAATATTAAATTCGATATTCCGTAACAGATCACGAAACTGATTTCGGACAGTTACCATTTTAAGAATGCTAGAAGAACAGCCAGTATATCCTGATTGTTCGGCTGCCCATACCTCCAAGCTTCCAAAGCCACTTGTTACTATGGCAGCTATAAATATTAGTTGATACCACACCTTTTTTGTTTTCATGTACTTCAAAATTATGCTCCTTTCATGTATCAATATTGTTTGTGTATGCCCGTAAGAACGCCATAAATAAACGTTTTTACGGACACACACAAACGTGTGTCCATAGGGTCATGCTACATAGATCGATTGCAGGAAAGCATCGCCGAATACCAACAATGCAGCTGCTACGCCAATTGCAATGAGCCAGTTCTTTACAGAAGAAATGCCGTTCTTTCCTGCAAAGCCCAGGCATATTACAACACCGACAATGCACAGACCAAGAAGGGCTTGTGCAACCACGGAAAGACCTTCTTTGTTTTTTGTTATCCATGCTGCTGCCGATGACCATACACCGCCTGTGCCAGCTTCCTCAGCGTCGGCATATGCTGCAACAATGGTTGAAAAACAAGCCGTCATTGCGCCGAAAATGCGTGCGCTAAGCTTTACACCTTTTTCTTTGATCTTTTCAATTATTTTTCTCATAATTATTCCTCCGTATTTGTTCTTTTGTTTTTTGACGTTACAATAAATTTCAGCGTATCGTTCCAATCCTTGCCGTAAGGCGGTATGCTCACTTTTACAGTGAAGTTTGCAGAATAGTCAGACATTAGCTTTTCTGTTGCTTGACGTCCTCTTTCATCATTATCAAGACAAAAGACTATCTGTTTGATCCGAGGATCATCAGATAGTCTTTGTTTAAGTGCTATATCAGAGCAGCCTGATAGTGATACCCTGTTTATTCCAAGCCAACAATCAGAACGATACATTTCAGACATTCCAACTGCTGCACACTGTTTTTTCATTGAAAGCTGCATTAAAGCTCCGTGAGATAAAAGGTCTATGGGTGCTTCAAACACATAAAGCTTTGTAGGGTCATAACCATACGCATTTGGTTTAGCAGGGATATAAAAGCTGTACTCTTTCATACTTCCCTCAATGTTCTGAGGATAGTATTTGTTGTATGTGTTTGTGATCTTTGCTTCTGCAAACTTCATTGAGCCAAACTTATCGTAGCCGCAGAAAATAGCTCGCTTTTTAACATCGAGGTATATGAGCTTATTGCTGACACAATAATTTATTATGTCAGCTGGAAGCTTTCTCGTTATGTTAAGATAAGCGTAAAGCTCTCGCCATTTGCCCTGCATGGGCGGCGGAGCTTTAAATTCTGCCTTTTTAGTTTTTTTCTGATAATGCTGTTCACTGAGTACTGCTTTTCTCATTTCAGGAGAAGCTCGTATACTGGCGTTGCCTATTAGACGAGAAACAGCTTCTTTAAAATCGTATCCATCGACCTTGCAAAGCCAATCAATAGCACCTTTTCCGTAAAGATCTCTTGAATACCAGTGCCAGGTATAGCGGTCTGGATTGATCTTAAGACTGTCATGCTCTATCCCTACATACCAACCGCCTGACGATTTAAAGTTGAAACCCTCGTGGCTTTCGAGAAATGTGACCATATCTGTTCGCCGTGCGGCTTCAAGTTCCTCTTTAGAGTACATGACAAAGCTTTTGCCTGATTCGTATCTTCTGTCTATCATATATCCTCACCTCCTCTCAATGTTTTATAATTTAAGCGCCTTTGGCTTAAGCTTTTCCAGTAAGGAATTATTCTTGCTTGTGTCAGTTTTGCCGCCATTAAACACATAGCTGCGGAATTGATCGCTTTCTTTTTCAGACAGATTATAGATCTTTGTATCTGATGAAGCGATGAGCTTGCCACCCTTTGATACTACATCACACCATTCTGATTTTTCATTAGTGCCGATCAATGCCTGATATTTATTGTTGTGAAACCTAAATTCTATAGCACTTTCAGGAGTGTGGTTTTTATTCTGCGAATTTCCACTGAGCTGTGCATTGACATATTCAAGACGTTTTGTCTTTTCGGCTAATTCTTGACCATGCTCAAATGGTTTGAGCATATTTTGCTGAGCTTCTGAAAGATCCTTGTTTGCTTTTTCAAGCTGTTCTTCAAGAGAACACAGCTTCTGATTTATCTGTATTCCTGCAAGATTTTCAATTCTTCTGACATTTCCCACGCCATTATCTGTGGCAACGTCACATGAATAAGTAAGCTCTCCGTGGAGAACAGCGATACAAGGCGTATCAAGCTCAAAAAATGTATTTGCTGACGGATTTCGTTCTATTGTGACTTTAAAGCCACGATACGTTCCAAGCTCTATAGGCTCACCTGTGGCAGTACATTTTGCCATTGCCACGGCAATTTGTTCTCCTGCATTTTCTCTCTTATCGTATCTGACGCCGCCTATTGTCATTTCAAACTCCTTGTTCAGCGCCTGCTGTTCCTGATATTTAGACATATCACTCTTGGATTTTGCGAGAAGTTCAGAGTAATGTGTTATCTGCTTCGGCAAAGTTTTCTCTGCCAACTCCTGCATTTTGTAAATTGACTTCTTGTGTTCTGCTTCAAGGGTTTTCAGCATTGCAACATCATTGTCAAGCTGTATTTTCTCTTTTATCATAGGATTACCGCTCGCTATAGCTTGCATTTCAGAGTATGTAAGTACCATTTCGTCAACATCTTCTGAAACTCTTGCAGGGCTTTTTGAGGTCAAAATCTGATTTATAAATTTCGCCTTGTTTGTTATAATGCCCATCATGTATGCGTCAAAGGTTTCCTCTGTAAGATAATGATATATTCCTACTTGTGAAAATCTGTTGCCTTGCCGTATTCCACGTCCGTCCTGCTGGGTAAGGTCTGATGGTTTCCACGGTATATCAAGGTGATGAATTGCGCAGATCCTATCCTGAATATTTGCGCCAGTTCCAAGCTTTGAAGTGCTTGCGATGATAAAACGTTTTTCGCCTTTGCGCAGGCTTTTGAACATTTCGTCCCTAGCCTTGTCTGTCTTTGCGTCGCCTGCAAAGCAGATCTCTTTCTCTGGTATTCCACGCTCCATAAGTGCCTGTTTTATAGCTTTATACACAGAGAAGTGTGTTTCGTCCTCGTTGATAGCGATATCACAGAATACTATTTGAACGCCTTTTTCTGTCATAGTGTTTTTGTAGTTCTTTTCGAGGTTATCGATAAGCTTCATCACTTTGCTGTCTGGTGCAGGCTGAGCGTCTTTGAAAATACATCTAGTGTCAAGACCGAGCAAGCGTGCTTCATGAGTTATTTTCAGCATATTGTCCTGCCGTGGGTCAACTGTGCCGCTGTGTATCGTTTCAGAACGTGTGGCAAGCTCTTTCATGTATGCTTTTTGACGTTCGTCTGGCTTTGAGGTCACTACTATCGGCTTGCCTGTTTCAAGCTTTGGCACAGGAAGTTTCAGCATATCCGCTGTTTGAATATCAGCGAATTCCTTATACATCTGCATAAGCTCAGGTATGTTTACGAATTTGCTGAAACGATTCTTCATTTGAAAGCCGTTTCCTGCAGGCTTTATCTCTAATTGTGATACAACTTCACCAAATGTGCTTGCCCAATCATCAAAATTCTGCAATCCTGCTTTTTCAAGAAGATCTGGTCTGAGATAACGCTGCATGACATAAAACTCGACCATGGAATTACTTATAGGCGTTCCTGTAGCAAAAAGTATATTGTTGCAGCCGTACTTATTATTGAGGTACTGAGTTTTCATCAGCATATCCTCTGATTTTTGTGCTGCTGTTGTTTGTACGCCTGCCACATTTGACATTTTTGTAGAAACAAAGCAGTTCTTATAGTTATGTGCTTCATCGCACACTAGATAGTCAAAGCCGAGCTTTTCAAAGCACAATGATGAGTCTTTTGGAGAAGAAAGCAGCTTTTCAAGCCTTTCCTCTATGTTTTTCTTCTGACGTTCAAGGGCTTTTACTGATGATTTATCCTTTCTCCCTGCTTCGGATATCGCACTCATGATATCGTGAAGTTCTTTTTGCATGAACTGCTCTTTGTACTCGTCTGACATAGGTATTCTTTCAAACTGAGTAAATGACATTATCACGGCGTCATAGTCACCAGTAACACATCTTGCAATAAAACGCTTTCTATTGGCTTTGGTAAAGTCTTCAGGTTTTGCCACAAGCAGTTTTGCATTTGGATATAGCCGCAGCCACTCACTCGCCATTTGCAGCGTAAGGTGCTTTGGTACAACTACGCAGGCTTTGTTTATAAGACCAAGACGTTTCTTCTCCATTACAGTTGCAACCATTTCAAAGCTTTTTCCTGCACCAACTTCATGTGCAAAGAGCGTGTTTCCACCAAGCTTTGCACGCATTATAGCATTTGATTGATGTTTCCGCAGCGTTATTGATGCGTTCATGCCTGGAAAGGTTTGATGTGAGCCGTCATACTCTCTGCCCCTTATGGAATTGAACAGATAGTTATACTTTGCAACGTATTTTTCACGCCTGCCCATATCTTCCCACAGCCAATTTCTGAACGCTTCTTTCATTAGTCGAGCTTTCTCTTTTGCAAGCTGTGTTTCTTTAGTGTTTATCTCGTACCATACCTTATCGCCCTCCTCTCGTCTGTCACGAACTAAAATATCACGCTGATTAAGAAGATTTTCAAATATCTGATAGCTGTTCATTCTTGATGTTCCGAATGTTTCAGTGGCAGCAACTGAGCGGTCAGCTGTTTTATTCTCTATTTTGTATTCACCAAGCTTTGTTCTTGTGACAGGGTAATAATATGTGTTTGCGTGTGCATACTCGTTTAAAAAATTGTTGTAATCTGCGACATCGATCCAGTTAGCGCCGATCCTTACGGATATCTCGCTGGCTTCAAGGTCTTTTGGCACAACTTTCATTAGAGCTTCTACGTTTTTGTTGTAGCTGCTGTCGATATGTTCCGCATGATCTCTGGCTATTCTCAGCTTATCACGGATATTGCCTGACAGATATTCAGATGACTCCGTATAGCCTGAATATGGGTCATTGTCTTTAACTTTGGCAGGATCTCTGAATATTTCATCACCAAGGTCAGCAATAACCTTTTCAGGCGTAGTGTCTGTGAGCTGTGACATATAGAGAATATCGACCTTTCCCAATCTGTCCATTGACACTTGAAGTGCTTCAAGTGCCGTATCAACTTTTGAAACCGGAATATCTGGAAGTATCGTTCTCTTTGTGAATATTGCAGCCTTTTCAACTGTCTTATTTTCCACGTTGACAACTTCAAGTGCTGCTAAAGTGTTGTAGTCATCATCATTAGAAAAGCAGCGTGAATTGGCGCTGTCCGTAATGTTTCCGAACTTTGTTCTGAAATTGTCATATGTGCTGTTGAGCTTCTTCTGAAGCTCTGCAAGCTGTTCATCAGTGCAGCCGTCAGCCTGGGCATTGATAAGCTCCATAGTTGCTTGCCTTAGAGTATGAAGCCCTTTCATGCGTTCAAGCGATTTGCCTGTTTCTGTGACCTTGACCATTACTTCATTTTCACGGAAATAAAGATCTCCGTCAACAATGGTATGAGTGAAGTTCCTGACAGTTGGATCAGCAGGGAGTATCTCAGCTGTCCCATTGTCAAGCTCAGTTTCCACAGTATCAATAACGCCGTCTATTTTTGAAATGGCATTTATGAGCTGCTGTGCAAGGGGAGTGTCACTGTTTGCATAGCAGGTCGTTACCTTGCTGTCTGCACCATATTTTCCTCGCATACGCTCGTCCCACGCCATAGTACCAAGTACCATATCGGGGTTGTCCACAAAATATTGATTGCAAGGAATGCCGTTGTGTGTTTCTGAAACGTGTACCCAGTCTGGTATAACAGAGGTCATTGTTGTTCTTTTTTTCAGAAAGATAATATCTGTTGTAACACTGTCTGCGTCTTTAAACGTTCCAGAGGGAAGTCTTACTGCGCCTAAAAGGTCACAGCGTTCGGCAAGATACTTTCTTGCTTTATCATTTTTCTTGTCCATTGTGAATTTTGAAGTCACAATGGCAACAATTCCTCCAGGCTTTACCTTATCTACTGCTTTTGCGGCGAAATAGTCATGAATTTTGAAGTGGTATTTGTCATAGGCTTTGTCTGCAATGCCATAATCTCCAAAAGGTATATTACCTATGACCACGTCAAAGCTGTTATTCTTGAATGTTGTTTTTTCAAACCCTTTTATCTGGATATTATCCTCTGGATAGAGCTGCTTGGCTATTCGTCCTGAAATGCTGTCAAGCTCAACTCCGTAAAGTTTTGAATCTGCCCTCATTTCATCAGGCATTTTTGCAAAAAAGTTTCCAACTCCCATGCTAGGCTCTAGGATGTTTCCACCCTCAAATTGAAATCTTTCCAAAGCAAGATATACGCTGTCTATGACTTCTGGCGGTGTATAGAAGCTTGTAAGTGTAGATGATCGTGCTGCGGTATATTCATCTGCGGTCAGAAGTTCTCTTAAACGAGTCTGCCTTGCTCCCCAACTGTCAGCAGAAACATTCTCATTATCCGCAACAAAAGCCTGAGCAGTTCCGCCCCAACCTGAGTATCTAGCCATTATCTTCTGTTCTTCAGGTGTCGCAAGCCGCTTTTCACTCTCTATTTTCAGCAATGTTTCAATAGCAGCTATATTTGCGTCACATCGAGCAGCAGCTCCGCCCACAACAACATTGTCAGGGTCAAAGTGGTATGTGCTTGCCTTGACATTTTTCTTTGGATTTTCTACCTTTTCGGTTTTGACATCTTTATCAGGTATAGTGACGGTTTCAGAAGCAGGGGGTGTTTCAAAGAGTGAAATCTGTTCATCAGACGTAGGAGATATAGGAACGCTTTCAGAAACAGGCGGTGTTGTCTTTTTTTCTTCAGACAGAACATTATTAGCAATTGTAGGCGTTTCATATGGTATAGGTTTTTCGACTTCGCCATTTTTGATTGCCAGCATTTTCTTTTCATAATCATCAATCTGTTCTCTGGTGAAGTAGGCGTTTTCAGGTATTTTCTCATACAGCTCATTGATCTTAGCTATCTGCTTTTCAACTGTTTCTGCCCACAAGTGCTTTTCTGCACCTGTTTTCAGATAGTAATCACAATCAAGCTTAAGCCTGCCCAAAAGCTTGTCTATTTCAGGCTGTGTTTCATTTGTAGGTGTAGGCACTTCATCGACTAGGTTTGCCATATGTGCGGCTTTTGCAGCTTCAAGCTCAGGTACGATCGAGTTGTATATTGAGTATCTTTTCAGAAAATCAATAACGCCGCCGTATCCGTCCCCTGCGTCCTGGCGTTCAGTGATCGTTTGTCCGTCAGGCATATTGATAGTAAACTTGACCTTATCATAGCCCATAAACTGTGAGAATTCGTCATCAGCGTCTGCTTCATACCATGCTTTTGCTGAACCGTACTTCTCTATTGCAGCCTTTGCTCCTGCCACCATTTCACTGTCAGCCTGTTCCATGAGCGTGTCAAATTCTGCAACACTGTAGGTCTTGCCGTCCTCAAAGTAGTTGCTTTCGCTCCATTCACAGGTTATCGTAGGCTCGGATAAAGTAGTGAATGATTTAACATCATTTGAACTTATATCGGCACTATTTTCTTGTTGCTTACCCTTGACAATATTGCGACTTTGGTGTATAATAATATTAGAGTCAAGATTGTTTATCGCCTCAGGCAATTGGAGCCTTTGACACGAGAACAGTGCTTGGCTTTTTTCTTTGTCCCAAAACAGAATATTATTTGATTTTGCAGCACGTTCAACATAGTTTGCAAACCCATTTTCTTTTCCATAAATACTTGTGATAAAGTTTGATGATACATTTTCCATTTCATAAATGCCTTGCCCATTTGGTTTAACACTTACGATTATCGGTGCATTATCATTATCAACGTTATTTAAACAAATTACTATACTTTTATCAGCACTTTTGTTTGGAGAAAGTGAGTCCATTATTATGGCAGGGCTTTCTAAAAGATGTGGGATATTACATATCTGTTCCAGTGTTAAGCCGTGCCAATGTGCATTGTTCGGGGATTTTTCATGTAGAGCGTCTTTTAAATGCCTTTGCGTATACAACATAGGAAGCCGATCACAGCCGATATCCACAAGAATTTGTGGTGTATCACAAACCTTTAGATTTGAGTATTTTGGGAATACGCCATTTAAAACATCATTTATCTGTTCAGCAAATGTTTTTTCACTCTTGACAACTCCAGAGGAGTCTGTTATACTGCTTGTAGAGCTATTAGGAACAGCAGGGCGTAGCTGGTTTTCAGCCAAACCTATAATTCTTGATGGTTCTATTTTTTTGTCCTGTTGAGTAACAGAATTATTCTTGTATTCAATATTTTCCTGCTGTGTACCCTTGACAATATTGCGACTTTGGTGTATAATAATATTAGAGTCAAGAATGTTTAAGCCCTTGGACAATTGTAGCCCAAGCACACTGAACAGTTCTTGGCTTTTTTCTTTGTTGTAATAAAGAACTTTGTTTTGTTCTACGGCACGATTAATTTGATTTTCAAAATTGTTTCTGCCATGAAAACTCATTACAAAGTTGGATTCGACCAATTCTAAATCATATTTAGCTTTGCCATTTGGCTTTATAGCAGCAATGATAGGCATTTTTTCGTTGTCAAGTTCAGATGTTACGATTATTATGCTATCATTTCTCGAAAGGGAATCATATATAATCACGGGATTTTCAAGTAACATGGGCATTTTTTTGATTTGTTCTGCGTTCAATCCGTGGTAATGTATGCTTTCACCTGTATTTCCTTTCGGCTTGAGAGCGTCATGCAAATGCCGTTTCGTATAAAACATTGGAAGTTGCTCACAGCCAACGTCAAGCAATATTTGAGGTGTATCACATACTTTCAAGTCATTGTATCGGTTCGCGTTTCCTGCAAGTACATCATCGACCTGTTCAGCAAATGATTTTTCACCCTTGACAATTCCAATTGAATTTGTGTCAACAGAGTTATCCTGAGCTTCAACCGCTTGAACGATCTTCTTTGAATGCTCTATTACAGCCTTATCAAGATATATCTGAACATCATGTGGATCTATCTGTCCGTCAACTGCCTGATGAAACATCTCAAAGAATGTTTTTATCTCGTCTACCGTTAGCCGTTCATCGACCTCGTTAAGAACAGTAATGGAAATTCCCTCAGAAAAGCCCTGCTGCAGCATGGCTTTTTGTTCATCACTATATTCATGGTGAGAGAACATATCTGACAGTTTCAGCCGACCATTGAGCTCATTTACATATGTATAGTAATCATTGAGTATGCCCTTTGGATCGAGTGTTTGCTCAATGACACTCTGAGCATAGTAATCAGATAATAAAGATGATATATGCCGCAGTTCGTCGGGCGAATATCGGACGCTTACCCAATGCCGTATGTTATGTTCACCATTTTGTGCAGCTGCCACCACAGCCTGTTTTAATGCAAGTATCTGTTCTTGCGAAAACTTAAGCTTTATAAGGTCTTTGAGTATATCGTCAACCCTATCAGACGTGCTTTCTTGCTTTGCGGTTTTGGCATTGTCAAGAGCTTCGTTTTTGCGGTCAATTGCGATAACTTCTTTTTCAATTTCAAACAGCGTGTCTTTGGCAGCGTGCTGAACAGCTCTGCTGAAAAGAATCATATCTCTTGCATTTTTGATAAGGTCAAGAGCGCTTACATCAACATCGGTATGCAGATCTATTTTACCTGAAAGATTACATCTTTGAGAAACAACGAACTGCACCACAGAATCCAGTGAATGGCGGTATACCTCAGCCTGTTTTGTGTCAAGTCCCATTTGAGATATTGCATTTTGTACTGACTCAGCAATAGGCGCAGAATTAATACTGTTTGCTGTCATTGCTTCGATACATTCTTTGACCGATCCTGCGTTTATATTGTATCGGTTATTAAGCGTATTGAGCAGCTCAGGTGTGTTGCGGTCAGTAAGTGTCCACATCTCAGGCAACTCTTTGCCGCCTGTCTGAGTGACGTCATATAAATATCTGCAAGTGTGATTTTTGCCAAAAACAGCAACGCCGTGAGAGCCACGTCTTACATATCGCCCTAGACGTCCCCATTTCTTATACTCAGCGATCTTTGTTGCATTCCTATCCTGCTGGAATACTAACACAGCGTCTGAATACGGCTGCTTATACATTTTTGCGGAAAATTTAAGATACTCAATGTAATCCTGCTTATTGTTTCTGAGATGCTCATTGATTTCAAACCATGCTTGTTTTACAGCTTCATACTTATCGTGCTTATCCATTTAAGTTTCCCCTCTTTTATTTTTCAAGAATATTTAAGAGCCGCTCCAAAAGCGCTTTATTCTTGCCTGTATCTGTCATATCCATGATGTTGAGCGCATATCTTACGCCCTCAACAAATCCTAGATCGTGAGCGTCATCAATTACATTCGCTTGTAGTTCACATTCTTCCTCTTGCAGCTGAATTAATCGCTCTCGCCGCCCTTTGTAAGTTTTCACCCAATGGGTCTGAGCATTGTCTGTTTCGTAATCATCTTGAAATCCTATCATGATTTCTTCCAAGATATCAAACTTAGTTTTCTTTGGCGTTTCAGTATTCGTGTTGTTTCTCCTTTCGTATAAAAAAAGAGCGTATGAATTTCTTCACACGCTCGTGTTTGCAATTTTAAGTTGTGTGTCACTGTGACACACTTATGTATGTGTAAGTTTATAACTTTGTAAAAAATATTGTATTGACCTTTCAATTTATAATATTTATACTTTATAGATGAAAGGAGGCGTATTTATAATGGACGTTATAAAAGATATCATAAATAATATTTACAACAATTATAAATTATCGATTTTTGTATTGTTAGCATTATTAATGTGTTCATTTGACAATGATTTAAAATCAATGCTTGATCCGGTAATTTTTAAGGACGCAAGGGTATATCCAATTCTTATGGGCTTGACAGTTCTTGTATACTTGATTACATGGCTATTATTCTGCTGGTGGTTTTTCTTGCACGTTAGTGATATAATTATTTCAATATCACGTAAACATAATATTGATATGACTATATATGACAAATCCATTGTGTGTTTTGATTTAAAACCGTACAAAAAGGTTACTAGATACCGTCTAGTTAATGCAATTAAAATGTTATGTTTTCTCGTGATGATTGTGTCATTTCATAAGAATTACCAATATATAGTTCATTACCTGCTTTCGCATTTTTGGGAATATCAGCTATTATTTTTAATATTTCCATCTGTTTTAGTGATCTATTTGTTTGTGTTTAAGAAATTCATAAAGAATAAAATTTGATTGTGTTTTTCTTAAACATTTATTACTATTCAACTAATCATAGTGTGTCAAACAAACTTGTTTCTGACGATAAAATATATTACAACTGTATACTAACAGATTCTAGGAAAATGTTCTTTTGGAAAATCGACTGATAGTGCGTAACATCTTCTGTGATTTTTCTCCTGAAAAATGTTTCTTTATTCTGTCAATATCGGAGTACATATATCCATCACTTTCACAATAGCCGCCCTCATCGATAAGGTCATAGTATGTATAAGGTGTATCAGGATTAGTGTTGAGGTCAAAAGCTGTAATATGTTTCTTCCTGACACTAAAGCCATACATGGTTACAAGCTTGTCTACGATATCATCAACGGACGCTGCATTGTAAAAGTAGATAACGTATCCTACAAGAAGCAGCATATCTTCGCCTTTTATTTCATTACTGCAAATCAGAGTTCCTGTTTTATTATCGTCTGCTATAAAGTATCTATATTCATTCATTTTTAGCTCCATAATCTTTTTCCTTTGTCACGACTATGACATTAGACATAGGGTCAACAACTATCAGCTTTTTGCTTTCATTGCATAAACGCTTTGGCTCAATACAAAGGCAGCGTCCCATACCACTGCGGCGGTCTTGACGGCGTTTTCTGCAAGCCCTATTGATCCTGATCTTCATCAAGCATTACCTCCACATATCTTCTTACATACTCCGAATTTCTGTTAGGATAGTCATCACTCTCCATCAAAAAGTGATAGCCGTCCTTTTTCAGCTGTTCGGAAAACTTCTCGACCTCATCGGGTAAACCCTGTATTCTTAGTTTTATCATATTTTATACCTCCTCGTTTTCTTATATTTTGCAAAAGACTAATAACACTATAGCAGTAACAGCACACCCTATTATATATGTATTGCGTAACATCTCAATTTGGCTGAAACAGCTATCACCATTTACGGACAGCTTATGAAAGCATTTTTTTATGTACTTTATATTTGCAAGTATTATCAGTGCTTTAACAAAGAACCAAGAAATGAATATTTTAATTTGCATTTCCAAGTTTGTTTCAAACACTACCCTGATACCAGTGATAATGCCTGCAAATACAAACAGCGAAAGCATTAATAGCTTGAAATTTACAAATTCATAGTTGTGTTTCATAAATACCTCTTGACCGATTTGTCTATAACATTTATACTTTATAAGTGAAAGGTGGTGATAAAGATGATTGATTTAATAAAAAGTATTTTCGGTGTTCCTAAAAAGAATGGTATATATATTATTGTCATATCTTTAGCGTTGCAGCTTTGCTTAATTGATAGAGATTTCAAGCTGAACCTTGATAAATTTTTGTTTAGTAATGACAATTCGTATGACATTATAAAAATCTGTATACAATATAACTATGCCATAATTGTTGTTTTGATTTGTCTTGGCATTTTTCTTGAAAGCTTGTATTCTCTGCTTTTCACAATAGATATACATCAATCAAATGTTACAGACAAAAATTTGCTGTACAAACATAAAAGTCTTATAAAGAACACATATGATATAGAAAATATGATATTACCTTATGTTGCAGTTCTTTATTTATTAACTGTTATTATGTCAATCCACACAAGTATTGACTATGCTTTGGAGTATGTGATTGCTCAAATTTTGTGGTATCAACTGATTTTCTTTTTGATTTCATATACACCTTTTATTGTAGAGAAAGTTTACGAATATTATATATACAAGGATTGCTAGCACTCTACCTCCCAGCGCCTGCCCCGTTGCAGGCGCTTTCTTTATGTATGATAAATCCCCTTTTTACTGCCTTTTTCAGACAGTATCAATTACCTTTCCTTTTTCCTTCAGCTGAACATTACAACAGCCGTTCCAAAAGCTCCTTATTCTTTTCTCTTTTCAGCTAATATAAAGATTAATCCCATAAGTGCAGGAAGTATCATGATCGGTAGTATTCTTGCCTTAATATACT